>Ga0255772_10004262_pt1 | contig 13515 bp, 17 predicted proteins | sample 071ome_34_FD_179970 | JGI IMG/M metagenome (GOLD analysis project Ga0255772, IMG submission 179970) | Coastal salt marsh microbial communities from the Groves Creek Marsh, Skidaway Island, Georgia - 071411BT metaG (version 2) | ecosystem: Environmental > Aquatic > Marine > Intertidal zone >...
TCCTCACTTTACCAGCGTGGTAATAGATTCTACTTCATCAGAAAAACAAATAACTGATTGGATATGGGAAAACCTACAGGGTAGATTCTACGTAGGTCCTGTAGACATCAATGAAGATGGTCACTATCACAGACGTATCCGTGTTAGTTTTGAACTGCCAGAAGAACTCAGTTATTTCAGCCTAAGTATTAATCAAATTTGATATAGAAATTTTTCCTTTGATAGTCTAAGAGTTAAATAATATGTACGTTAACGAAAAAGGAAATTTCAATGGCAACACGGAAATCAAAGAAAACAGAAGCAACGGCTGAAGCACAGCCTACTGCTCAAGCGGCTCCTCAGCCACAGGCAGGACAACAGCCTGCAGGCTTATCACTTACTGATTTAATAACAGTAACACAAATTATTCAATTATCATCGCAACGTGGTGCTTTTAGAGCAGAAGAAATGGAACAGGTTGGTGCACTCTATACTAAACTTGTGGCCTTCTTGCAATCTACAGGCGCATTAACTCCACCAGATGCAGAGGAGAAGAAAGATGCTTAAACATGTAGGAAGACACGGAGAAAGTAAGGTAGTTATTGCCTATAACGAAGTACCTAACGAAGGACATATGGCCTTAGTCATTTATACTGAAAAGTTACCTGACTCAATCCATGACAGTCTTATGAGTGTAGTTGAAGGTGAAGTTGGTCAGAAAGAAAAAGTTCTTGCTGAGGCTTTACACAGATCAGTTACTAATGATGGTACTAATTTATTACAGGCTATACATCAAGGCGGGTGGTTAAAGAAAGTACAAACCAAACAAATTATTCTTACACCAAATGCTAAAACAAACATTCGTTTAGATGAATTAAATAAAATTCTTCATCAAATGGAACAAGGTGATGAAGCAGTTCAAAAGTTACGTGAAATTGACGAAGGTCGTGGGTTTAGAGATCCAAGTAAAACAACTACACGTGATGTTGGTGAACCAGCAGTGGCTCAACAACCAAGTGGTGTATTAAGTGACTCTGATATTGCTAAAGATTTAATAGATCAAGCAAAAGGTATGAGGGCACAGATTAAAGTGCTCACAGAAGAGGCGGCAAGATTAGAAGCAGAAGCCAATGATCTATTGCCTAAGAAAAAAGCAACTGTTACTAAACCTAAGGCTAAAAATGTCAGAACGACCAAAAAAGCAAAAGCATAAGCAGGAAAAAGTTCATCTAAACTGGCGTAAAAAATGGGAACAAATGGTCAATGGCATCGACAAAAAAGAAGTTCCTGTTACAGTACTTGATAGAATATCAGTTAACCTAATTGACGGCAGTCAAGTTAATGTTGATGTCAAACGTTTGATCAAAGACGGCGAACACCCAGATGACATTGAACGTATGCTTAATGAAAAGTTTTATGAATTAGATGATTATATTGAAAACGTAGATTTTTTCGTAGACGTAGAAACCGTACAAAAAACTGTACAACCCGAAACAGATAGGGTACTGAAGAAGTTATGATTTCTGCTATACTTGCCAGCACAGCATCCGGCGGTATTGGCTTCAGAGGTACCTTACCCTGGCCCAAACATTCAGAAGACCTAGCACAATTTAAACAACGTACAACTGATCAAGTTGTGGTAATGGGACGTAAAACTTGGGACGATCCGCTTATGCCCAAACCACTACCTAATAGAATAAATTGCGTGTTCACTAGTAAACCGTTGCGTGATCCTCTTTCTGCAAGAAGACTGCAAGGCGATGTATGTGAGCAACTCAAACTATTGGAACAACAATTTAAAGGTAAAGAAATATTTGTTATAGGTGGACAAGAGTTATTTGGAGCCGCTGAACCTGTTGTTCAAAAACTATACCTAACCAGAATACAAGGAAATTATTTTACTGACACTAGAATTAATCTAGATCATTGGTTAAATCTGTTTGTTATCAGAAGTGTTCGCCCAGGTAAAAACTGTACCTACGAGGTATGGGAACGTAAGTATTTTTAATTGACTTTTCAACTTTAATTCTGCTATACTAATAGTATGAAACAATATCTAGACTCATTACAGTACATATTAGATCATGGTGAAGTGCGTGAAGATCGCACAGGCGTTGGTACCATTGGTGTTTTTGGTATGCAACAACGTTATGATCTATCTAAAGGCTTTCCTGCTGTTACTACTAAACGACTAGCGTTCAAATCATGCTTGAGTGAACTACTTTGGTTTATTGAAGGTTCAAGTGATGAGCATCGTCTGCGAGAAATGTTACACGGTAGTGAAGCACCTAAAAAAACGACCATATGGACTGCTAATGCTGAAGCAGACTATTGGAAACCCCGAGCAAGATATCAAGGTGATCTAGGCCGTGTCTATGGTGTACAGTGGCGTCATTGGCAAAATGGTAAAACAGAATGGAATCCAAATATGGGTATGCCAGTGCCAGTTGAAATTGATCAGTTAACAAATCTAATCAATGGTATTAAACAAGATCCATATGGTCGTAGACATATATTATCAGCATGGAATCCAGGTGAACTAGATCAAATGGCTTTGCCACCATGTCATTGTTTTGCTCAATTTTATGTTGCGAATAATAAGTTATCATGTCAAATGTATCAACGTTCCTGCGATATGTTTTTAGGTGTACCTTTTAACATAGCGTCCTACTCAATATTAACACATATGATTGCACAAGTCTGTGGTTTGGAAGTAGGTGAGTTTGTTCACGTGCTCGGAGACGCACACATATATTTGAATCATGTAGAGCAGGTAAAAGATCAAGTCCAACGTGAACCCTTGCCTGCTCCCACTCTGTGGATTAATCCTAAAGTTACAGACATAGAAAAGTTTACTATGGATGACTTTAGACTCGATAATTACAATCCAATGCCTAGTATCAAGGCTCCAATGGCGGTATGAAAACCGTGGTACTTTATGAAGGATATTTAGGAGATGTATCAGACCCAGACACTTATGCTAGTGGTATGGTATGGCAGTGGGAGTCTACAGAAGCAGGACAATGGGCAAAGAAAAATGTAAAAGATGGTAAGTTATGGTATATAAATGAATTTCAACCTGATGATGCTGTAGAATATAGTGTTGCATTTAGAGTGCAGGTATTTGGTGAAATGTCAGATAAAGATTATACATACTATTCATTAAAATGGGGAAGTAATACTTGAGAATATTAATTACAGGTGGACTAGGATTTATAGGTCATGAGGTTGCTCGTTGCTTAGAACAAGAACATCAAGTAACTGTTGTTGACAGTTTAACTGACTACGGTTTTATACCTAGCAAAGAACTAACAGCATTGTTTGACGAACGCAAAAGTAGATTAAATTGTCAACTTAAAATTGCTGACATTAGAAACAAGTATTACTTTGATAGACTATTAGAAATAACTAAACCAGATGTTGTTGTACACCTAGCCAGTTTTCCTAGACAGAAAGTTGTATTAGAAAATCCTCACACTGCTAGTGAAGTTATGTCTACTGGACTAATTAATTTACTAGAAGCATCAAAAGGTAAAATCAGTAAGTTTGTCTACATTTCATCAAGTATGGTCTATGGTGACTTCAATGACATGGTATCCGAAACACAGGAGTGTAATCCTCGTGGACAGTATGCTATAATGAAATATATGGGTGAGAAACTTGTAGCAGACTATAAAAAGTATTTTGATTATACTATTATCCGTCCTAGTGCTGTATACGGTGCTAGAGATGTTGAGGATCGTGTGTTGAGTAAATTTATGATGAATAGTCTACGTGGAGAAACTGTTACTGTAAAAGGTGCTAACGAAATACTAGACTTTACCTATGTTACTGATACTGCACAAGGTATTGCTAAAGCCGCTACACAATCATGCAATTATGACATATACAATATTACACGTTGCCAAGATACACCTATAACATTAGAGTTGGCCGCTAAAACTGTGATTGATCTGGTAGGTAAAGGCAAGTTAACGATAACTGATAGAGATTTAAACTTTCCTAGTAGAGGAAGACTAAGTATTGAACATGCTAGAAATGATTTAGGATACGATCCTAAAATTGATTTTGAAAAAGGATGCCTACTTTATCTAGATTGGATTAAAAATTCAGAGTATTGGAATGAGCAAATATAAAATACCTTTCTTTGGTCTTAATAGACAGTATGCTAATATTCGTGATGAAATATTAGCAAGAACTGATGATGTTTATAAAACAGGCAAAGTTTTAGGTGGAGACTTTACTAGTTTATTTGAACTAATGATGGCTAAACGCTGTAATAGAGAACATGCTATCACAGTTAATAGTTGTACACAGGCACTAATATTTGCGTTTCAATCACATGACCAAGGATGGTATAATAAAAATACTAGCAAACAAATATTAGTTCCAGGTATTAGTTATATTGCTACACTAAACGCAATCATTATGGCAGGCTATGAACCAGTGTTTTGTGATGTAGATAGAAACACTGGACTGATTGATATTAATTCTATACCTGTGCCTATGCAAGATCTTTGTGGTATGGTCTATGTTAATCTATTTGGTAATGTAGCCAATTGGGACGCAATTGAAAGAGTAAGAGAACTATTTCAAAGTCGTCGTGACTTTTTTATTATAGAAGATGCCGCTCAAAGTTTTGGTAGTAGTTGGAAAGGTATTCCTAGTGGAAAACTTGGTGATGTTAGTTGTCTAAGTTTTGATCCTACAAAAAATTTAAATAATTATGGTAGTGGCGGTATGCTACTCACAGACAATTATGATCTTGTAGAATATTTTAGAGATTTAAAAGACAACGGCAAACATCATGACAACACAATGCCTGGCACTAATTCAAAAATGAATGAAGCAGACTGTGCTCAGATGATAGTTAAATTAAGACACTTTGATGAGTGGCAAACTCGTAGACAAGAAATTGCTGAATACTATACAGAACAATTACAAGATCATGTACTAACTCCTGACCACGAACCTGAAGTAACACACAGTTGGTCAAAGTATGTGATACATCATCATGATAGATCTATTATACATACTGCATTAAATCAAGCAGGCGTTGAAACTAAAATACATTATCCAAGACCTTTGCACTTAGAAAGTATTGCTTTTTCTCATGCGTTAACAACCAATCAAGTTCTACCGGGTGCAGAAGATTTTTGTACCACTAGTTTGAGTTTACCTATCTATCCAGAATTGACAGACAGTGAAGTTGAAACAGTTTGTGATCTAGTTAAACAGTATACTTAGATTTATAATATTCTGATAACCATGACCATTCAAAACTAAGCATAAGTTTATCATAATCACCTTCTACAGATTCATAATATTCAACAGCGTCATTTGCACCTTTAATTGACCATTCAGCATGATCACCATTGGCTACCGTAGTCCAGGTATCTAATCTACTGATACTTTCAATACTGCCGTTTTTACTGATATCATCTCTTAGTTTTACGCATTCTCTAAACGCAGTACGCCAAGTTAGTTCTGGTGTGGTATTATAATGTGCCACAGCACTGACCACAGGAACTACTTCGTGTGCTCTAGATAGAGTAAAGTCTAGTCCTGGGTCCATGGTATCTAACACTAGTTTTTTATTGTAGGCAATCACTCCCATGTGTCCATACTCTAGATCATTTACAGGATTACGACTATAAAAAATATAATGTTTTGGTTCTTGTAGATAATCTGGTTGCCATGTCCAATCAAAGTCTTCAACAACTTCTAGTTTGGCAAATACTGTAAAAAACCAATCTGTTTCACTTATTTCGGCGGCTCGTTGATAGGCTTGTCTACGTCCATCAACATTCTGAACTCGCTTTACAGGGCGTTGTACGCAGTCACAGAGGTGTTTATACCACTGTTCTGCATCAGGTTCGCCATTGCTGATATAGACTATATCCAGCAATTTATCGTCTAAAAACTCATCTTTTTGCTTCAAAACAAAAGGAAAATCATATATTTGAGTGTCTAAATAGCCTGAAATCTCACGTGGTACTAGTGATACGCTATTTGCACGATTAAATGTATGTACAGCACGATCTCGCCAAAGTATTGGTTCATATGTGGTTGTTTGATCTGAGGATCTAGCAAACTGTATGTAAGGTGAATTAAATTTAGTTTGTTTAACTACGTTAACAAAGTCATCGGTGTCATAGGTTACAACCGGCCAAGGTAGCCTAGGTACACTACCCTCATGCCAATGTATATCTTTATACCATTCTAGTAGATCAACATCTTTTTGCAGTTCCCATTCACGACGATTAACCAAAAATGTATCACCAAATTCTTGATTACCACTAGCCCAACAGTGTAGTTGATAACTTTCCCATGGTGGTGCATGATAATCAAAATCAAAGTCAGTGTAGTCACAACAACTAGTTATGACCCAAGCATAAGGTGTTCTACAACGCGAAATACAGCGTTTTAACGTGTCTAAATGATTATCGTAGTATCTTACCACCCTTGCGTGTGGAAAACGTTGTACAAGACCTTGTACGTTGTCGTCATGACCTCCCATGTCCATGATGAATATATCAAACATTAAAGTTGTTCCTTTCATAACCAAAATGATCATAGTCTTTTCTATATATGTCGTAGACTATAGAAACATCACCATCAGTGATTGATATTTCATTAACATTTGTAGGACTTTTATTAGTATGTCCTATTTTAAGACTGTTGGGATCTTTGACCCCAACCATTCGATCAAGCCACTCTGGTATTAGTCCTAATCCATCTTCAAGTTTAAAAATTTTAGCACCTGGTGGAACTATTTCAATGGCTCGTCTAGTATGATTATCTAAATAATACGGATCATCTTTCATTAATCTCTCTATACTTAGAAGCCAACTATGAAAATTTTCTCCTCTTAATCTTCTGTGATTAAATTTAAACATACTAATTATTCTATTCATTGGATGACGTACCAGTGCAAATTGATGATCAAATATATTGTCGGGCATTATTTTCTGTCTATGTGTCCAGGCAATGTGTTGCGGACTAGTTCTATTCCAGGATTTTTTATGTGCGGCACTACTAAATCTACTGTCTAGAAATCCAATGTTGTGGCTACCAAATCTTGCTATTAAATATTCATCAACACTAGCACCACCACATTTAGGTACATGGGCAAAATATAATAATTTTCCATTTGTTTTAATTACTGGCATTATTTCTCTGCATATATGTTGAAACTATTTTAACTAATTCTTTGTGTGTATCATCAAACCATTCTGCTACATGATAATCGTATTGACCTTTTTCTAATGGCACATACATAGCATTAGTATCTTCAAAACGTCCTTCCTTAATAGTGTCCATCCATACCACATAATCAGCACCAAACTCGTCACGTGCCTGAGGTGTAGGACATACAAAGTCTGCAACAGCAATCTTACCTGCTAGGACAACTCCGTCTGCTAGATGTCGCATACGCTGTGCTTGTCTAATACGTCCTTCAGGTGAAAAGTCCCAATCGTCATACTGTTTTCTAACTTGGTCAGCATTAATCCATACACCACCAATTAGTTTAGCAAACGGTTCTGCTAGAGTTGATTTACCACTACCTGGTAATCCACATATTAATATTTTCATTGATACTTACTCCACATGTCTTCCTGTAATTGCCAATGCCAAGCGGTTCCCATGTGACTGCCATCTCTGGCTTTCTCCCAGGGTTCAGGTAAATTTGCATTACTGTATTTTTCAAATATGTCATCCACATCTAATTCTAATAGATCAAATTCATATTGTTGTTGTAATAACTTGATTATAGTTTTGTTCTTACATTGATTATTATATATGGTTTTGTCTTCATATTGTAGATTGTCTTGCTCAAATGTCCAAGCACCCTGCATAACAGGGTTTTCACTTTCGTATGTTTCAAAACGATATAAACTTGGCCAAAGAATAGCCACTGTTTTTGGTTTGGCAATTGGAATGATATTTACTGCTAGTCTAGCCACAGTATCTGCTCCTCCGCCACCTAGTCCACAGTTCCATACAATGTGATCTTGATAATGCTGTGTTCCTAATTGATGTATCCAAGCATCATGCCACGGTAATCCTACACCCACAGTGTGACTACATCCTAGTCCTAACAATATTGGTTTATCTATTGCAGGGTCAAAATTCCAATTTGATCTAAACCCTTGTGAGTTATATTGATAATCAAAACTATCAGGTGACCAATTGCCTTTACCAGGAAAATCACTGTCTTTAACTTTTTTCCAATTTTCTTTGCTATCTAAGTCACTGAGACTAAACTGCATCCTTTCATTTTTAGGATAGGTTCCTAGATCAAGTGTACCACCTAACTGCCAATAATTCTTCATGAGTAAACTTTAACTCCATATTCTTTTTCAAAACGTTGAGCATCTTTTATATCGTTTACCATTGGCTCACCTCTAATGTTCAAACTAGTATTCAATAACATAGGACAACCTGTCCATGCTACCCATGCTTCTAGTAATTTCCTTACACCACTGCGTGAGTTTTTAGGCACAGTTTGTACACGACTAGTTCCGTCATGATGAATAATTGCTGGGAATTCTTTTGGACGTGTACATAGTGCAGTTACCTGCATGTAGTCACTAGTTGGAAATCCGTGTGGCATTTGAAAATATTCGTTAACATATTCTTCAAGTATAATAGGTGCAAAAGGTCTAAACTTTTGTCTACGTTTAATTTCGTTGACTTTGTCTTTTATTTCTGAACCTCTTGGATCTGCTAGTAATGATCTATTGCCTAGAGCCCTTGGACCAAACTCGGCAGGTCCTGATGCTACACCTACTATTTTATCTTCAAGTAAGCCACTCATTATTTCTTTAACAGGATATGGACCTTTAATGTCGTATCCTAGATAAGCATCTCGCCATTCTAACTTACCACCATAGGCAAGTGCCGCGGCTCCTAGACTTGAACCTGCATCACCTGGGTTAGGCATAATCCATATGTTATCATAGTGTTGTCCTAAATCTCTATTAGCAGAACAGTTGAGAGCAACTCCGCCCATGTAAACTAAATTTTTACTAATACCAGTTGTTTTAGCACGATGCATTACAATATTAATCAAGTCTTCTACTAGTTCTTGAGCACCAGCGGCTATGTCAAATCGTTCGCCATATTCCCCTGAATGAGGTAGTCCTAGATGTAGATTATGTTTAAATGTTAGGTCAGAGTCGTTTTCTAAGAGAACAGTTTTAAATGCTTCTTTGTATTGACTGTTACCATATGCGGCCATACCCATTAAAATATATTCTTCATCTAACGGTCTAAGACCAACTTCTTTAGTAAATGCTGAATACATTAGGCCAATTGAGTGCGGATACTTTTGTCCCCATAACTTTTTATATCTTGCTTGACCATTACTGTCATATCTTGCGTCCCATATTGAAATAGTATCCCACTCACCAATAGCATCAATAACTACAACTGTAGCATCTTTATATGGTGATGTTTGAAAACCTGCGGCCGCATGACTCATGTGATGATTATAAGTTTTTATAGGAACTTTTTTAAGAAGTCCTTTCGTGTCAAACTCAGAAACCATTTTTCTTATATTCCAGTCTTGTGTAAGATCTCCCCACTGTCCTGCATATAATTGTCTAGTTTTCTTTGCCCATGGTCTTTCATAGTAAGCAATAACGTCAGGAATGCCACAACGATCTAAACAGTCATCTAAGATCAAACTGTTTAATCTACTGTCGTGTTTTTGCTTACTATAACGCTCTGAATGGCCAGCAAATGGTATTTCGCCATTGCTTACGTATGCCATTCCGGCATCATGAAAGCCTGCCGATAGTCCTAAGATGTTCATATATTAATTCTGCCGCTTCACTGTGTGCAGGTTCCAATGGATGTGTTGTACCAAATGGAAACTTGTTTTCTAAACTCCAGGTGTAAAATCCTAAATCACTTGGAAACCAAAACCAATTATCTTTATCAATTTGATTATACAACGCTTTGATTGATTTATCAAATAAATGACGTCGTACATCTCTTAATATGTATTCATTAACTGCTGTGAACAGGTACGGTATTTTGTTAACATCTAAATAGTTTTGTAGTCTAACAATACTCATTAATGTCCAATAAATTTCTGTATATTCGTTCGTAGCAACGTGTTTATAAAAACTTTTAGCAAACTCTTTTATACCGGTTTGTTGTTCATATCTTAATCTATCTAAATGTTGTTGTTTAACAATTTCATTTTCATTATGGAATTCTTTATCAATAATTTCTTCAATGTTTTCCTCAACTGACCATGGACTGATCTGTCTCCAATCTTCTGCTATTCTAAATTCATATCGGCCTAAGAAACTCCAACAAACAATAACTAGTTTAATATCTTTTTGTTTATCACATTCATTAATAACAGTTCTAGCAATCGCATCATTACTGTATCCAGGCCAGGCCGCACAATGATAATCTAATTTTGCTTCACGAGCAATTAAACTAGTATAACTATTTGGGCTAGGTTGTTCATGGCAATTTTCATCATAACAACCTTGAAGTTCGCTACCAAATGTAAAACTGTCGCCACCTGCTATCAAGCATGCCATTCAACGTTCTCCATATGAGCATACACTTTTTCTGCTACTTGAATATGTCCTGATTCTAAAAAATGTCCATTTGGTCCTTGGTCGCAACCCCACGTCCACTCTTGCATACTTTCTCTTTCTGCCCATCCTAAATAATGAGTTTGGTCAACTTGATCTAATAAATCGTAGTTCTTTTGTGAAACTCTTTTTTGATGTTGATGATTGCCAAACGCATCCATCATTACATATTTTTTATTGTGTTGTTTTAAAAAATTTTGTAGTAGAATAACATTCAACAAATACTGTCTATACATATAGTGATCATCATGATTACGATCATAGTACGTAATTAAGTCACCTCGCCATGGTGTATCTTGTCTGAATGCTTTCCCACTACATCCAGGCCATATATCAAAAAAGCCCATTTCATCACCAAATTCTGTTCTAGCAAAATGACTCCATCCAATTAAAAAAGCATCAAAATTTGAAACATTTTCAACTATATATCGAACCATACGACTATTACCACTTGCTGGTTTAGCCATGTTGGTCAACTTCCACTTAAATCTATCTGCTAATAGATGTGGCCATGCTAGTGTACGATCTGAAAGTTCGTCACCATAGGTAAAACTATCTCCTACTGCTAGTACGTTCATTATTTGTAGATAAATGGATCTCGTTTTTTAAGTTCTTTTAACTTTTTACGATATCGAATTTCCATCTTTATTCGATTAATTATTTTCTTTAACCAGTTCATTAAACTTGTCCTTTATTAAGTTATAGGCATCTTGGTGTGCTTGTTCTAATGGGTGACCATCAGAGCCTACACTATACTTATTTTCTAATGCCCACTGATAAAAGCCTCTTGGTGTTACTGTTTCGTAATCCTTATTATTACCTGCCGGAAACATATACCAATTGTCATAGTCTATTTTAGGATTATTTGTAATTACACAATTATCTACACAGGTAAACAGATAAGGTATATTAAACTTTTTAAGACGTTGCTGTAGGCTAATAATACAATGATCACTATCTAATTCATTATCTCTTGACTGCCAAGTCCAACACACTAGCACAACACTACCAACTACTAGATTGGTCATCACTCTATCATGTATTTCACGATTACCAATACCTGGATTGGCTGTACAAATGTACTGCATATCTTTACCTAATAGATATGTAAAAGTACTTTCACTGTATCCATTAGGGCCACTGTGCTTACAGTCTTTTAATTCACTGCCCCATACATGACTATCACCCCCTACTACTAAAATCATAACCAGGTCTCATCATATCTATTTCACGTTGTTCATAATTGTTATCGCTCCATACATAATCAAATGTATTAGATATTCCGTCAACTTCTATTTTAAAAATGTCTAAGTAATTATGTAATTGACTGTGTATTTCTATCATACTTTCAGTACCAAAACTACGTTGTAGATCAACTTTACCAATTGGTAAATACCCTAAACTTAGTTTTGTATCACGTGGATCTAATCCATTTTTAAGTAACCAATTTTCAAACAATAATTGTTCTTTATCGTGCCACGGGCAATCTTTATTACGGACAACATCTCGTCCCCATTCTACATCAAACTCACCTGAATAATACTGTAAGTGTGTAATCGCTTCGCAGGTTGCTTCATCTAGATCAGGTGCACCTTCGTCGTTAAATACTTCAAATAATGTTTTACCTATCTGTGTCCAGTGCATGTAGACATGCCCAAATTTTCTATCATATCCGTTAGTTAAAAAACCTTGTCTATGTTCGTCTGTTAGGTCATATCTTTTAGCATGTAAAAATGTTGTTATCTGACTAGGTCTAACCCATTCAGGTTGTACTTGATCTTTACGTTGACTCAGTATTAAATTTTCTATCTCATGACAAATATTATTAAGTTGTCTAATAGCATATTTTGTTTTATAGTCTGCTACACGATAATATTCACTTAATCCACTAACTGTACCTTGTAATACTTCAAAATGATTATGTAGTTTATTTAAAATTTCGTGTTTTGGATGGAGTCCTAGTTTAATAATATTGTCATGAACAGCATCTGAATTGGTAGTTCTTTCAATAGGGTATTCATTACCAAATCTAACCACATTAGGATGATACCAATCTTCAATGATATATTCGTCTAATCCATGTGCATGAAAATTAAAATGATTAATGGTTTCGACATGTCTGTTTAATTGAGTACAAAGATAGTCTAATGTTCTTGCTGTTTTTGGAAATCCTAATAGACAAAAGTTTTTTTCTAATAGATTTTTGTTTTGTAATAGTTCTTTTAAAGCCACAAGCCAATCTTGAGCCAACTGAGTATCGTTTGGTACTATGTAATAGTCCAAGTAATCAGTTTTATCTAACGGATTTCTTAAGGTAACTTTAACTTCCAATTGATTCCCACCATTCTAATACATCAGGCCTATTAGCCAAAATGTCTTTCATTGTAAATTTATCTTCACGTATACTTTCTAATTGTAGCACACGTTGCTTGCCTTTTGCAAGTCCTTGCTCCCATTCATTGGGCCATTGTTCTTGGAAAGTTGGACGATTTTTTAATTGGTTAAGTACATCCTGCATAGCACCTGATGTTTTTGGTAGTAATTCATCTACCCACGGATGTAATAATTCTTTAGGAAGTGCTAATGGACTAAAGATGATGTCTGGAGTAAAACCAAACACCACCTTAGCCAATATATCTACATTCAATTCTTGAGACAATCTAGTAATATTTTCTACTTCAAACATACCTGGTAAGGTAAGCGTGAAGTCTATCCTCATTTGACGGCGGCTTTGAGCGTAATTAAGACCCTCCTTAAAGAACTCAACCCACGTCTGATATCTAAGACCTGTGCGTATATACTCGCCAATTTGTCCTGTACCATCGAGGCTTGCACATATTTGCCAGTCACGTAACCTAGATAAAATATCACTATAGAGATTGATGCCGCGATAGTTGACACGACTAAGATTAGT
>Ga0255772_10004267_pt1 | contig 13508 bp, 22 predicted proteins | sample 071ome_34_FD_179970 | JGI IMG/M metagenome (GOLD analysis project Ga0255772, IMG submission 179970) | Coastal salt marsh microbial communities from the Groves Creek Marsh, Skidaway Island, Georgia - 071411BT metaG (version 2) | ecosystem: Environmental > Aquatic > Marine > Intertidal zone >...
AGGGGTTGGCGAGACTTTTGCCTGCCTTACCGTTTTCATTAATATTGGACGGTGCATATCATTTCACCAATTCCAAAAGGTTCTAAAACTCCTTCGTCTGTATCAATGGAGTTTATCGTTGTTTGTACTGTTGATTGAGTGCCTCCTAAAGCATCTGTATAAGTAATTGGATTATTGGTTTCAATTACTGTTTCAACATCTTCAAGTAATTTTTCAAGTGCGGGTACTGCGTCATCTTCATTTACATAACAGCGAAATGTTAGAGTAAGAAAACGAAACTTAAAGTCTGCTCCTTCATATTCTCTTGTTTCACTACCAGCATTTACATGTACCGCAGGAAATTCTGTTATTTCATCCCAAAACTTAAGTCTTGGCTCTACACTTGCAACAGTCGTTTTATAATTACCTGTTCCATCAATTTGTTCTAATTTAGTTACAAAAGCATTTACTATGGCACTTCTTCGTGTTGTGTAATCTCTTTTTGCCATTATACTCTCCTAACTGTTATAAACTTTTTACCCATTATTTGTTGAGCAATTTCTCGTATTGTTCCTCCAATTATTCTACGAGGATCTCTATATTGATTTGCAAGAGGGCTTCCGCTACCTGGTTCAAAGACTTCATATGGATTTCTTTGATAAGTATAATCTATTTGTGTTCCGCCTCTTGGTCCAATTACAACATTCGTTACTTCTGCTGAATGTCTAAATCTTCCTGTTCTATTTACAAGCGCTGGTGCTTGCATTTTTGGAAGTATTCTTGAAGGAAGTTGTTGGTTTATAAGTTCTTTTAAAGCTATAGGATTATTTGTTCCTGCTTGAATTCCTTTTCTTGCGTAATGAACTTTTCCTTTTTTGCCTAAACTTCTTGATACTCTTTTTTCTGTTCTTCTTTTATTTGACCTTCCTTTAAAAGAAGAAGAAGTTTTTTTTCTACTATTCTTTTTCGGTAATCGTTTTTTAATAACTGATTTTTTTAAGGTTTTAGTTGCCTCTTCTAAAATAGTTATAGGCACTCCATCAGTTAATCTATCTTTTAAAGGTTTTGAAGTTTTAAGGGACTGATAATCCTCTAAACCGCTCAATCGTGTAAGTCCTTTTATTGCGGCATCCCTTGCCTTTTCCATTTCTATTTTTAAAATTTTTGCATCAAAAGACTGCTGTTCAGATTGATGCAAATTAGTTCCATATTCAATCTGAATTTCAATCTCATCCATAAGGCTGGGATTTTTTATATATTCTTCTAAAGTTCTTTTGCTAACCTTTAAACTTTTTCGTACTCCAAAGATATTATTTATTTTATTAATTTGTTCATCTATGTAAGTTTGTCCTTTTGCCGAAATACCAGACCCTACACCCTTTGCCCTTGCTGTTTTAATACCATCTAAAATTGCTAACATAGCTATAGTAGTATTTTCGCTTAGATCTCCGTGTAGTCCTAAACCAATTCCTTGAATGCTGCGAGCATCATAACTATTTCCAATTCGTGTTTTTTGAAAACCTGCATAGTATTTTTTATTTTTAGAGCTTCCCGCTTTGTCAAAATGCTTTGGTATTAACTCTAATAATTCATTTACTGCTTCTACTAGTAAATTATCCGTAACAATTACTCTAGATCTTTTTGTGTTTGCCCTTCTTTTTTGGTCGTATGCTCCTTTTATAAATCTTATTTTTGGAACAGTTTTTTTACTATCTGGTGCAATACTTACTCCTGCAGGAAAATAACGTTCAAATTCTTCCAAAATATTCTTTTCTGAATACACCTTATAAAAAGCATTACTTAGTTCCTTATCTACAGCTTTTTCTAAATCGCTATTTTTTTCAAATGGATTATTATTCTTTGTAATTCTACTTTTTAATACTGTAGCTGAAAATGCTGATTTTATTGTTGTTTTAGTTTTATCTAGTGGAAATGAATAATAATGTATATAAGTATTAGAGGCATGTTCCCTCATTTTTTCTATTTCATTTAATCTATTGTCAAATATATTAAATAATTGCTTTATAGCCACTAGATTATCACTCTATATAAATCAAGTACTCTCTTTATATGATCTGGAAAATCAGTATTATCTCTTACTCCAGATGTTCCTTGATTCTGTAGTGTTGCTCCAGCTATTGTTCTTCTTTCTTTATGTTCGTCTTTTAAATAATAAGTTACTAAATCAAAAAGTGCAAGTTTTAAATCACTTGGAGTTGACTCATATCCTGCAGTATAAGAAATTCTTACGCTTCCTACTCCACTTGCCCAATATGCTTTACCGCCACTTTTTGTTGTTCTAATAATAGAATCAGCGGCGGTATCTACATAGTACTCGTAATTACCTGTAGTTAGTGTTGAGTAACTTTCGGCATAGCCTGTGCGTTCTTCTACTGACGATACAGATACAAGCGGACTTTCGCTAACGATTATAGTACTGGTAAAGTTGTCGTGAACTGAAAAAGTTTCGGTTTTAGCACTACTATAATAGTCTATAAATGAAGTTCCACAATATTTCTTGGCAAGATTACTAACCTGCGGTACAATTACATCAAGGCGATTATCGTCTTTTTGATTAACGATTCCCTCTGCATTTTTATATTCTTGTACTGTTATTAAGTCTGCCATAGTTAAAAAGTGGGGCGATAAGGCTCGCCCCAAGCCATATATCCGTTAAAGGATCAATTATTAAGATGCTGAATACATGTATCCCCACTTAGATGTAGCTCCGTCAATAAGATCAACGAACCCTAGTCTTTGTGAAGCAACAAGTACTCTTCTTTGGTTAGCAACTTCGTAATCTGACTCAACAGTAACACCTCTGAGTCTTGGGATTACATAGTTTCTTGGGTACACAGCGATAGCTGCGAAAGCACCAGTAGCTGCAGTAGCAAATTCGTCACAGAGTAATACTCTTGATCCGAAGACCTGACCAATTTCACCACTTAACTTAGTTGCCATATCGCCAACTAGGTTTGCATCTTGGAACTCTGCATCTTCTAATAATTGATAGTAAGATGTTTGAGAAACGATATAAACCACTTCTGAAGGGTTAACACCATATTTACCCATATTCTTTCTTAATGAAAGCAATTCAGCAGCTGTCAAAGTGTCAGATGCAAAAGCAGTTGCACTTTGTGTGTAGTCTGAATCGTTTCTTGCTAAGTGAAGTAGACCTTCAAAAGATGCACCTGAAGTACCGAAAGCACCGTCAGCGTCGTCACCAGCTAAGATAGCATTTTCAATTGCTCTAGCATGTGATCTAACCATAGACTCTCTAATTAAAGGTAGAATTGGTAGAATTGCATCTTCTTCAGTTTCATTACCTAGGTAAGATTGTGAAATGAGTTTTTTGGTTGAAAGAGTTCTTTCACTCATATCAATACCACCGAATGGTGAACCGTAAGTGTCGCCTCTTTGGGCTAAGTTACCATGTGGTGATGAACCAGAAGCTGTTTGAGCTGAAGCAAATTCAGCGTAACCACTGTCTGGTAAGATAGGGATAATCATGTTTGCAGAAGTCATTGGGATTTCTCTAAAGAGAGGTGCCAATACTAATTCATTTTGAATATCTCTTTCAATGTTAGTTGATACTACTTGCTCAAAGTCTGCAGAAGAAACACCCACACCTGAATGTGCGTTTACTTTCTCCATTAGAGATTTTGACATAGGAGTATCCCATCCTTTACCAGTTGCTAGACCAGCAAATTTGGCATCAAGAATGTCTTGCTCAAAAGCTTTTTTCCAGTCGCCTTGACCTTGTCTGTCTGTGAAATGTCTTTTTGACTCACGAATATTCATGATTTCTTCAGACTTTTCAGCAAGTTGCTTTTCAAGTGACTTAACAACAGACTCTAAATTAGAGTAGTCATCTTTCACTCTTTTCTCAACATCAGACATCAACTTCTCGGCGCCAGATAATCCAGCTTGAACGATAGTTTTTTGCTCTTCCTGTTTTGCTTCCTCAGCGGCTTTTTGAACCTCAGCTTCTTGAGCAGCCATTTCAGCGGCTTCCTCAGCAGCTTTTTGCTCAGCAGCCTTTAGTTCAGCTTGTTTCATCGCATACTCGGCTACTGCTTTTTCAGCAGCATCCTTTGCGAATGCATCAAGATCAAACTCAGGTTTGCTTTCAGGAGCTTGCTTTTCATTTGACATATTAGTCTCCATTTCTTGGGCTATTGCCCCGTTTGGCTGCTCAATTTCAACAGCGTCTGCTGAATCGTTTGAGTTAGCCTTGTAAAAAGATTGCTTAAACTTGTTATAATCATCCATAGAATCAAATGATTTGCTTAATCCAAAGGTTGCCCCTTGGTTGCAAGGCACAGATACTACTGAGACTTCAAAAAGTTCAGCGTCCTTAATTTTATATCCATCAGTTTCAGTCATATATTCGGAGTCCTTGCATCTGAAACCGACAGAAAATGCTCCAAGGACGCCATCTTTGATTAGTTGTGTTACATCTCCTGCTGCTTTTGATATCTTTGCAGATATTTCTAAGCCGTTGTCTGTAACTTGTAAATCTTTTGCTCTACCAATTGGTTTATCATAGTTATGATTAAACAAAATAATAGGGTTATTTTTGAAATTTTCTAGTCCACCTTTCATCCATGCTTCGGTTTCAATGATGTCTCCTGCTCTGTCAATGGAGTTAGTGCTTGCAGAACCTTTAATTTCTACGCCGCCATCATCTGTTTCCCCGAGGGATTTAAAAGTACTAGTCCAATGATAAATTTTATTTGACATCTTTTTTCTCCACTTTCTTCTTAGTAGGCTTTTTCTCTACTTTTGGTGCAGGAGTCGGAGCCGGTGCAGGAGCAACAGTAGCAACTACTACTGGATGTCTTTTCTTCATTGCAGAAATGACTCTACTCCAAGAACCAAAGGCTCTTCTTAAAAGATAGTCTTTTACTGGTACATCATTACCAAAACCTTTGTAAGTTTTTAAGTCCATTTCTTCAACTTTATTTTTCTTACAAAAATCTGACAATGCTTTTGCCATCATATCTTTTGTCATATTTATTCTTCCTCGCTTGGGGCAGCTTCTGTAGGTCTGCCACCTTCTTCGGGATTAGCAGCAGATCCTGCTATATTTGCAGGAACTCTTGGTTCGTCAAAGCCAGCAACTGGCTCTTTACCAAGTGCTACTCTTGCTTCATTTGGGGACATAATCCCTGTATTTACAAGAGTTGCATAGTACGCTGCTTGGTCTCTCAACTCAGGTTGTAAAGCAGGTATACCTGTTACATCCTCAGTAATCTCAAAACCAAAGTAACGCTCTATTGCGTACCCTATTTTTCTTACAATCGGTAAGACTGTTTCTAAATAGTAAAGACGATGATTTGGTCTAATGTTTGCATTATTACCTCCATCCATTAAAATGGGTGGTATTCCCATCGCCTCTAATATAATTCGTTCGTTTGACTTTATGCCTTCTTGAAAATCTAGTTCCTTGAAGTTTACTTCAGTTAAGTTTTCAACCTCTAATCCTCCATCTAGGAAAAGTGGTCTACGACCTCCTGATTGTGGGTTGTATCGTGCAACCCATGCTTGTAACATTCTTTCTTTTATCTTTTCTGAAAGAGTATTCGGAGACTTAAGTACTAATCCTGGTACTGCTCCATTTTTGAAAAAATTGTCCTGAAAGTTTCTCATACTTCCAAGTAATTGCATTGTTCTGTATGCTGGTTTTAATCTTGGTACTCCACGATAGATGGAGTGAAAACTGTTCTCTTTAATATGTATAATTTCTTTTGGTGTATAATCAATACTATTATCAAAAGAATATTTATCTACATAAGTATCTGTATCACTATAAATTGTTACTCTGTCTGCGGGTAAGTGATATAAGTGAGCTCCATCAAAGTATATAAAGATATTTCCATCTAGTAATAAATCAATTACTAGATTCCTTTTAAAAGTATTAATATCTTGAAAAGGATTTGGCTCTTTATTTATTAAGATGTCAACTCTGGATCTACGAATATTTTTAATAATATTGTTGATTCCTAGTATTTGTTCTCCTATTTGATATGGAATTTCTGCAGAGTCATCTACGATCATATTTACAGCGCGATTAACAATTTCTAATTGTTCGTATGCATTTCTGTAATTGGTAATGACTTCACGAGAGTCTATTGTCATACCCTCGTCGCGAGAAATTACATATTGGGCAGGATTGAGTTTTTCATCGTCCTCTGGTCTTCTGCCTAATAATCTGTCATACCATGCCATATTTGTCTCTTTGTTTCTTGACCCAATTGTTCTGTTTCTCTGCTGTAATCAATTTGGGTCTTTTTCCATAAATTGAGTGTAGTCTTAGATGATGCTTATGACAGAGAGTTACTGTATAATCGTAAACTTTTTCCATGTTTTCATCAATGAACAGTTCACGAATTCCTAGTATGTCTTGCTCGTTCTCAATAATTATATTCTTCTCTTTTAACCAAGTTTCTAGTAATTCCGTTAAACCGTAAAAATGATGAAAATCTAAATTCTCGTTGTCTCCGCAAATGAAACAACTATTTCCTTTTTTGTATCGTGATTTAGCTTTATCTCTCACATATTTAACTAAATCTCTCTTTAAATCCATATTTCCACTCTTAATTAGAATTATACCAAAAAGTCACATCATATGTCAAGAACTGTTTTTTACAGGTCTTATTAAAACGAAGTGACACTAGTTTCAAATGTATAGAGTGCGTATCGTAAAGCATCAGCCATATGCGATGCCATGTCATGTTTTGGTTTCTCTTTCATAAGATTTGGATTTGGATCCCACTGATACTGGTCTAAAGCCATTAGCACTTCTTTACATTTTTGGTCAACGAGTAGCTTGTCATTATCTACAATCCCTGCTACATGTCCTATACCATCTAATACTGATTTCTTTGCATTAATAGTACTAATATCATAGTTTTGTGCAAAGTCGTATCTTGTTTGTTGAGCTGCAGAATCAATATAGATATAGTCTATATCCCATTTACGAATTAACTTCTGAATCTGCACCGCGTGTTGTTCTGTAGTTCTTTCTGAATCATAGTACTCATCTAGTACATGATAAGTTTCGGTGTCCCAATCATATGCAATAACACAAAATGCTGTCGGGTCTTTATAACCTACGTCAAGTCCCGCAAAGACATCCATTCTGCCTGTTTCTATTTCTTCAAAGTTTCCAATACATTGTTCATGATTGAATCTCCATATCTGGCCTTCAAATACATTGAAATCTGCAAGATATTCTTGGTTAAATTCTGCTTCAGACATCGTTTTCTTTGCCTCTTTAATATCGTCTTCGGATACACGAGGATTTTCATGCCAAGTTGCTTTTATACTACACCATTCTGGAAACTCGTCTGAATATCCACGATAGTAAAATTCCGCAAAGTAGTTATTACGTCCACGAGGTGTAGAAATAAAAATTGCTTTGGAATTATCTTTATCTAGTGTAGGACGTAGTGCAACATTGAAAGCGTCTCTACCATCAGTAAGTGCGGCTTCGTCAAAGATAATCAGATCGTACGAACGACCAACAACAGAGTCTACCTGATTGATAGAACCCATACGAATTGTTGATTGGTTTGAAAGTTCAATAACTTTATCTTTTGCGTTGTCTCGTGTTACCTCTAAATCAAAATGCTTGATGAGATTTCTCTGTAAGTCAAATGAGATTTGAGATAGTGAGTAGTTTGGTGACATCAGTAGCACATGAGAGTTTGGTACTAAACAAACTAACTGTCCTATGATATTTGAAATGTATGTCTTGCCTTGACGACGAGAAACAGCCGCACAAACAAAACGATATTTGGGATTATTAATTGCATTGATAATTGCAGTTTGAGATGTGTTGGGGCTTATGCCCAATAATTCAAGATACCCCTCAATAGGTAACTTGATAAAGCGATCCTCCGAAGAAAGATCCATGTGATAGTTAGACGCTATGTCTGAACGGCTTATTTCAATCAATGTAGAGTCTCTTTGTTAAATAAGTTAAACGGGTCATCGGAATCAAAAAGTCCTTCTTCTTTACAAAGACTAAGCATATACAAGTATCCACTACAAAGTTCTAACATCATATCTTCCTTGTCAGAAAGTGTAATTCCTGCTTTGGTTCTTTTTGTTAGTTTAGATAAAACTGCCATAGCTTCAACCGAGACTCCATCTAGCCACGCTTGTCTTTTATCTATCATTTTAGGAATACTCATGTATTACTTTCTCCTTCTTTTTCTTCCTTTAACATGCTTTTGAGACTTAGGAGGTCTTTTTACGGAACCTCCCTTACCTGCCCAAAAGACTTTATCTGCCCAGTAGGCAGCAGAAGATTTACCTCTAGCGATATTTCTTCTGTGTCTTGCTTTGAAGCTTCTTCGGGCTTCAGGACTATAATTATGCCCCATACCCTGTGCTCCAAAGCGAATAATCTTTATACGATTACCAACGCGAGTTGCCACTACAGCTTTTTTAGTTGGGTGCTTAGGTGTTCTCTTTGGTTTGTTTAAACCGCTGAGACCGTACCTTTTTAGTTTTGCTTTTTCGCTTGCTGTTAGTGCCATTTAATACTGTATTTACGACTTTACTAAGTCGTCCTGCTTTCATAAATTTATGAAAGTCGTCGTGTAAAATATTTATCTTCCGCGCCTAGGTAATATCCGCCCTGCACCTCTTTTACCAAAACTAGCGCGTCTTGGATTAGCGGTTTTACCAAATCTTGGTCCAACTGCTTTTGCTGCAGTTGCGTATCTGAAAGTTTCTAAACTTCCAGGATTTTTGCTATTAACAGTAGTGCCAGCTGCTGCGTTCAAATCTCTTGTGAGACCTCTTCTTAATACGTGTTTACGAATTTTCTGAGTATTATGTACGCCAGTTGGTCCACTTAAAAATCCACCTGTTCTTGCCATTTTTCTTCCTTTTTACTTTAAAAGTAACTTGGCATAAATGCCATTTCTATAAACTTTGATCTGTTCCGTTTGCCCAATGTTCTTGGATTCGCTCTTTATTTATTGATGTCCTTGGTAGGTTTAAAAGATTGCGAAGTTCCTGACCCCAAACAAGTTTTTGATAAATTGCGGATCTTAGTTTTTTGGACATTTTTACAACTTGTAGTATTTCTCTAACTACCTCTTGGTTTTCCATATGCCTACTTCTTCTTTCGGCTGCTCCTTCGCTTTCTTTTAGTAAAGGTACTAACCATAGTTGGTCTTCCACCTACGCCTTGTGCCTTACTTCTTTTTCGGCGAACAGCCGATCTTCTCTCTGACGCTGACATCTTTGCTGCCACGCGAGCAGGGACACATTTCGGGTAACCACCTCTAGCAGTTCTTGCTTTAGGTCTACCGCAAGGTTGATATCTTCCTTTCTTTTTTGGACGACTTATATCAACCCAATTTTCTTTAAACCATCTAGTTAATCCACCTTTTGGTTTAGCCATCTTGATGGTGATCCATCTCTCCGTCTGCGATATAGTTTGCAGCAGATACTACTTCATACTCTGAAATTGCTATTTTATTTGTAAACCAAGTAGGCAAATCTGCTTCTGGGTTTGTTAAATGATCTAAAATCATTTGAGAGTGTGAAATTATGGTTTTACAAGATTTTATTACAGATGCTGCATCTGTGTGACCATCTTTGCTTACTATTTCAAATTTTCCGTTACCTAGTAATTTAGCCTTCATTTTTTGCTTTCTTTTCAGCTTTTATCAAACTATCTTTGATATCTACTGAGCCGTCCCAATTTTCGTCTTTACCAATAAGTATATTCCAAAATTGAGTAAGTCTTAATTTGATATAATCTATCATCTTTTCTTTTTCCTTGCAACTCCCATTCGGTATTTTCCACCACGTTGCTTATAAGTTTTTACTAACCACCCATTTGCATATGCACTTGGGTATACCTTAAATTTTCTTTTTGCTTCTGCTTTTACTTGCGCGTAGAGTCTTGGATTTGTTGGTACTGGTTTCTTTTTTGCTCTTTTTCTTGCCATTTTAGTTATTATTAATCAGTATAATATCAAATGTTGATGATATATTTGTACCTGTTGAAGCAATTGCTCTAACTTCAATATCTGTTTTTTCAGATAACTGAAATGGTACTTGATATATTCTTTGATGAAGTCCGCCTGGAACATCCATAACGTCTCTTGTTCTAAAAATTAAACCATTGCCTATTTCTCTTGTATATAAGTTAGCGGTTACGGCGTCATTATAAGCACCTACTCCTACATTCCAATTTGTTAAATAACCTGTTTTTCCAGCAGGTATTGTATAGAATGACAAATTTGTTTGTCCTTGACCATATACTGTACCTGTACCAATTGTTGCAATTTTTGCCAATACCGTACCGCCACCACTTGCACCTGTTGATACCAGCACATCACCTTTATTAGTTTGTAATGAACCTGCTGTAGCAACAAAGGCTCTAAAAACTCTTAAAAATGATTTAGTTGAAACTGCACCATCTACTGTAAGTGTTTCTTCAATTTCATTATAGTTGGCATCTAATCCTTGGACTGTAACGGTACGAGCACCTGTTCCAGATGCACTATCTTGTGCATCAGCTCCAGACACATAAACTGTTGAGGCAACTGTCAAGTAAGTATAAATGCCACCTTGTTCCCATATTGTTTCTGGAGCACCGCCTACATTTGGATTTCTACCAAACTTATGTACAGACGAAGCTTTATTTATTTTGCCTCTTGCAACATTAAAATAAGACTCATTTAAAAAACTATTTCTTGCCACGTTTCTTTTTCTTATAACCAGAAGCGTATATCGCTCTGCCTTGGGCTTCGGCCTCTTTCTTAGTCTTATAGACTTTGCCTGACTTGCCCCATTTCCATCCGCCTTTTACTTTTCTTGCTGGCATTTCTTAGTTCCATTAACCTTTGTCGGTCTTGCTGTATAATTATAGCTTTTGGTGCTTGATTATTTCCGCCCTTAGAAAAGGATGGGTGCGACCATAAATATTCGCATTTGTTCTGGAGATTATTTCTACTCTCCACTATTTCATCAATCTCGTCAAGAGTTAGGTCATCACCCATCACGTAAAGAATCACCTCCCAAGGTTCTTGCTCCCAATTCATCTCAAAAAGCGTAAGCATTTCGTAGTCGTAAGGAACAATCTTTGTTGTACCCGCTATGAAAGAATCATAAGACCAGGGACACACATATTTTATCATACGAAAATAATCTAACCAGATCATAAAGTCTGGTAATATGCTATCCTCTGGATCGCTTTTTCTTTCCACGCTTTTTCTTTTTGCGCATAGCCATGCATTACTCCTATGTCCATCGGGGTGGTTCCTCGGGACACTCTGCCCATCTTAATTTGGTCTTGAGAGGCATAAAACAATGACAGATTTTACAAAACTTCCACTTTTTATTTAAGTTTGGACAGTCCTGACAAATCTTCCAACGTTCTTCGTGGGAGAGTTTTTTCTTCATCTAATTGATGATGGTAATTTACTTCTCTTTCGTCGTAGTAAGTTAGTTCTTCTTGCCATGAGTTTTTTCACTCTAGCAGATAGTTCTTTACTTTCTTCGGCGCCTTCACCTTCTTTTACGGTTGTTGAGTCTACTTTCTCAACTGCTTTTTTCAAAGCTTCTTCAATACTGGTTGTCATATTAGTTTAACTCTAAGTATTTTGCTTCTGCTTCAGACTTAGAATCAAATTTATGTAAAACTCCTTCATGTCTAAAACACCAATGATTTCTTTTTTGAAAGATTGGAAGTTCTTTTTTGACTTTTTTAACTTCCGCTTTCATGACTTTTGTTTGATATTCTTTTTCCATAGTTTCCTCTATTACATGGACAGCATAGTCCATAAAATTCCTGCGCCTCCAACGATAATTGTTCCTGCACAAGCAATTAGTATATTTTCAATTCGCCCGATAGTAGTTTCCAAGTCCTCAAACTTGTTAAACGCAGTTTTCCATCTTTCTGCGCATACAGCTTCGTGCTTCGCTAATTCTGCGGCGACTTCGTTGGCGTCCATGTTTATTCCCTAAATATCTTGAAGAATTTTTCTTCTTATGTTTGTAATTATAACAAAACAGAGGTAATTTGTCAAGATCTATTTTCTGATGGTATAGATTTTAACTGGTTCACTCTTTCCTTTTACGGTTACTTCGTCTAAAAATTCGTAATCATAATCATCAAGTAAACTATACTCTGAAATTATTAAATCTGTGTCATATTCCTTACAGCTTGATTCTAAACGAGCAGCCAAATTAACGGAATCCCCAAGCACGCTATAATCAAAACGGCTGGAGCTACCAAAGTTTCCCACGACGCAGAGCCCTGTATTGATTCCCGCTCCTGTATTAATTTGATCCAAGCCTTCTTCTCTGAGCTTTTCATTTAATTCTCCTAAAGATTCTTTCATTTCAAGAACCGCTTTTGTTGCATTGCGTACTTGATCTTCATCATCAAGTGGTGCACCCCAAAATGCCATTATACAGTCTCCCATATATTTATCAATAGTTCCACCATGTTTAAGTATGATTTCTGTTTGGTTATCTAAGAAACGATTAATGAGAGTAGTGAGCCCTTGGGGATCTTTTTGATATTTTTCTGAGATTGGTGTGAATCCTCGGATATCAGAAAAAAGAAAAGTGAGTCGTTTAGTCTCCCCACCCAATCTCAGTAATGATGGGTCGTCCTGTAATTTTTTGACCAACTCTGGAGATACATACGTTCCAAATTGTTGTTTAATTCTAAGTTTCTCAAAATATGTAGTAATGAAATTACGGAAACTTTCAATACTCCAGAATAAAAACCCGATAAAAATTGTGCCAGTTACGTCTATCAAATAGGAAGATTGAAACGCATACCAGGCTCCATATATAGAACCTGATATTGCTAATATTAAGGTAGGTAGGGATAGATAGACATTCCCTGCGACGAGGCCAAGGAGTAGTAATATAAATAATGCTCCCGCAAGCTCGGCTCCACTAGCCCAAGTAGGGGTAGAAGGAGCACTACCATTAATAAGATTATGTAAAAGGTTTGCTTGTATTTCATGTGGGTATTTTGCTCCTGCTGGTGTTGGTGTTGGATTGTTAATACCTTCTGCTGTAACTCCAACGATTACAAAAGGTGCCTCAATTGGATTCATCATAAAGTCTGAGGCAGACTGTCTATAAAATTTAGTATTCCAATCTAGAAAGATGCGACCATTCGCATCTGTATTCATGAGTGGATAACCTGGTACTCTAACCCAAGAAACTCCTTCTTCTGTTGTTTTTAGCTGGTACGAAGGATGGCTTAACCCGACTCTTAAGAGTTCCAAGGCGAAAGCTGGGTAAAGTTTTGACTGCACGTTTAGTACTAGGGGAATACGACGAGTAACCCCGTCTATTTCCGGCGTAGCGGTTACTACTCCGAGTCCCTTTGCGTTTGACGCCACGGTAGACTCTGTACGTAAAATTCCTGGGTATTGATATAGCCATGGTCTTGGATCTTCTCCTATTTCTGCTGTTCCTACATGTAAGGAAAGCTGCTCTGATTGTGTAGAAGCTGCTGAAGCAATCACAGT
>Ga0255772_10004280_pt1 | contig 13488 bp, 7 predicted proteins | sample 071ome_34_FD_179970 | JGI IMG/M metagenome (GOLD analysis project Ga0255772, IMG submission 179970) | Coastal salt marsh microbial communities from the Groves Creek Marsh, Skidaway Island, Georgia - 071411BT metaG (version 2) | ecosystem: Environmental > Aquatic > Marine > Intertidal zone > Salt...
GGCTGAAAACCAATTCCGCGTTGGCCTTGTGCGTGTTGAGCGTGCTGTTCGTGAACGTCTATCCATGGCGGAATCCGAAGGTCTAATGCCACAAGATTTGATCAACGCTAAGCCTGTGGCGGCTGCAATCAAAGAGTTCTTTGGTTCATCGCAGCTTTCTCAGTTCATGGACCAAAACAACCCGTTGTCAGAAGTAACCCATAAGCGTCGTATTTCTGCATTAGGCCCTGGTGGTCTTACTCGTGAGCGTGCAGGCTTCGAAGTACGTGACGTGCACGCAACCCACTACGGTCGCGTATGTCCTATCGAGACGCCTGAAGGTCCAAACATTGGTCTAATTAACTCGTTATCGACCTATGCGCGTACCAACGAATATGGCTTCTTGGAAAGTCCTTACCGTAAGGTAGTCGATGGTCAGGTAACGGATGACATTATGTACATCTCTGCGATTGACGAAGCGCAATATGTAATTGCACAAGCGTCAGCGCCTACAGATGGCAATGGTCACCTAACGGGCGACTTGATCAGTGTTCGTCACAAAAACGAATTTACGGTGACACCACCTGAAAATGTAACTCTGATGGATGTTTCTCCACAGCAGGTAATTTCGGTGGCAGCCTCTTTGATTCCGTTCCTAGAACACGATGATGCTAACCGTGCATTGATGGGATCGAACATGCAACGTCAGGCGGTACCGACACTGGTGGCCGAGAAGCCATTGGTAGGTACAGGTATCGAAAGCAACGTGGCACGCGACTCTGGTGTGTGTGTGGTTGCTAAGCGTGGCGGTGTGATCGATAAGGTAGATGCGAGTCGCATCGTTGTTCGTGTAAACGACGACGAAGTGCAAGCGGGCGAAGCCGGTGTTGATATTTACAACCTGACTAAATATACCCGTTCTAACCAAAACACCTGTATTAACCAGAAGCCATTGGTTCGCCAAGGTGACATGGTTGTACGTGGCGATATTATGGCTGACGGTCCGTCTGTTGACTTGGGTGAACTAGCTCTTGGTCAGAACATGCGCATCGCGTTCATGCCTTGGAACGGCTACAACTTCGAAGACTCCATCTTATTGTCTGAGAAAGTGGCTCAGGAAGATCGCCTAACCACGATTCATATCCAAGAGCTAACGTGTGTGGCTCGTGATACTAAGCTTGGGCCTGAAGAGATCTCTGCGGATATTCCGAACGTGGGTGAGTCTGCTCTGAGCAAACTGGATGAGTCCGGCATTGTTTACATTGGTGCAGAGGTAAATCCTGGTGATATCTTAGTTGGTAAGGTGACGCCTAAGGGTGAGACCCAGCTGACTCCGGAAGAAAAGCTACTGCGTGCTATCTTCGGTGAGAAAGCCTCCGACGTTAAAGATACTTCTTTGCGCGTTAAGACGGGTACTACAGGTACCGTTATCGATGTTCAAGTATTTACTCGCGATGGTGTTGAGAAAGACCAGCGTGCATTGGATATCGAAAAAGCTCAGCTTAACCAAGTGCGTAAAGACTTGAACGAAGAGTTGCGTATCGTTGAGCAAGCGACGTTTGAACGTTTGACTCGTAGCTTAACAGGTGTAGTGGTTGCCGCGGCGCCTGGCCTTAAGAAAGGCGATACTCTAACAGAAGAATACTTGACTGGTTTGGATGCTGACCAATGGTTCAAAGTACGTCCGCAAGACGAAGCTGCTGCTGAGTTGCTTGAGCGTGCCGAAGAAGCCCTTGAAGAGCGTCGCAAGGAACTAGACGAGAAGTTCGAAGACAAGAAGAAAAAGCTGCAGACTGGCGACGATTTGGCGCCGGGCGTTCTTAAGATTGTTAAGGTCTACCTAGCAATTAAGAGGAAGATTCAGCCTGGTGATAAGATGGCGGGTCGTCACGGTAACAAAGGTGTTATCTCTGCGATCATGCCTATCGAAGACATGCCATATGATGAAAGTGGTGTACCAGTCGATATCTGTTTGAACCCTCTGGGTGTACCGTCTCGTATGAACGTGGGTCAGATCATGGAGATCCACTTAGGTATGGCAGCGAAGGGTCTTGGTGAAAAGATCAATCAAATGATTCAGCAACAACGTGCAGTTGCCGACATTCGAGAGTTCTTGGCTAAGATCTACAACCACAGTGATGAAGTTAAACAAGAAGCACTAGATAGTTTCAGTGACTCTGAAGTGATTGAGTTAGCTCGTAACCTTCGTAAGGGTGTGCCGATGGCGACGCCTGCATTCGATGGTGCGAAAGAAACTGAGATTAAAGAGATGCTTCGTCTAGCGGATATCCCAGACTCCGGTCAGGTAACGTTATTTGACGGTCGTACTGGTGAGCAATTCGATCGCCCAGTGACGGTTGGCTACATGTACATGCTGAAACTGAACCACTTGGTAGACGACAAAATGCACGCTCGTTCTACTGGTTCTTACAGCCTTGTTACACAGCAACCGTTGGGTGGTAAAGCTCAATTCGGTGGTCAGCGTTTCGGTGAGATGGAGGTGTGGGCACTAGAAGCTTACGGTGCCGCCTATACACTTCAAGAAATGTTGACAGTGAAATCGGATGACGTAACGGGTCGTACCAAGATGTATAAAAACATCGTGGACGGTGATCATCGTATGGAACCAGGAATGCCTGAGTCCTTTAACGTATTGGTTAAAGAGATTCGTTCCTTGGGTATCGATATCGAGCTCGAGAGCGAATAAGGCTCTAATCCTATTTAGATAAAGGACGCGGGCTGCGTGCGGCCCGCTGTAATTAACTCCGCTAGGAGCTTAAGGCAGATGAAAGACTTATTAAATTTGCTTCGCAAAGAGTCTCAGGCAGAAGAATTCGACAGCATTCGAATCGGCCTGGCTTCTCCCGATATGATTCGTTCTTGGTCATTCGGTGAAGTAAAAAAACCAGAAACCATCAACTACCGTACGTTCAAACCAGAGCGTGACGGTTTGTTTTGTTCGCGTATTTTTGGTCCTATCAAGGATTACGAGTGCTTGTGTGGTAAATACAAGCGCTTGAAGCACCGTGGTGTTATTTGTGAGAAGTGTGGTGTTGAAGTAACACTTGCTAAAGTTCGTCGTGAGCGCATGGGCCACATCGAACTAGCTTCTCCTGTTGCTCATATCTGGTTCCTTAAATCACTACCATCTCGTATTGGTTTGATGTTGGATATGACGCTACGTGATATCGAACGTATTCTGTACTACGAATCATTTGTTGTGATCGAGCCAGGCATGACCACCCTTGAGAAGGGTCAATTGCTGAACGACGAGCAATATTATGAAGCCATCGAAGAATTTGGAGACGAGTTCGACGCCAAGATGGGTGCGGAAGCGATTCAGTCGTTGCTTGCAGATATCGATCTAGAGGCTGAAGTTCAAGAGTTACGTGAAGAAATTCCAAACACCAACTCAGAGACAAAGCTTAAGAAGATTTCTAAGCGTTTGAAATTGCTAGAAGCCTTCTTTAAATCAGGTAACGATCCTAAGTGGATGGTAATGAACGTACTTCCAGTTCTTCCACCTGATCTACGTCCATTGGTTCCTCTAGATGGCGGTCGTTTTGCTACGTCTGATTTGAACGATCTTTATCGTCGTGTGATCAACCGTAACAACCGTCTTAAGCGTCTACTAGAGCTTAACGCTCCTGATATCATCGTACGTAACGAAAAGCGTATGCTTCAGGAATCTGTTGATGCGTTATTAGATAACGGTCGTCGTGGCCGTGCCATTACGGGTTCTAACAAGCGTCCCCTGAAATCTCTTGCTGATATGATCAAGGGTAAGCAAGGTCGTTTCCGTCAGAACCTACTTGGTAAGCGTGTTGACTACTCTGGTCGTTCTGTAATTACCGTGGGCCCATACTTGCGCCTACATCAGTGTGGTCTTCCTAAGAAGATGGCACTTGAGCTATTTAAACCATTTATCTTCTCTAAGCTTGAGCACCGTGGCCTAGCCACTACCATTAAAGCTGCGAAGAAAATGGTAGAGCGTGAAGAAGCGGTTGTATGGGATATCTTGGATGAAGTCATCCGTGAACACCCTGTTATGCTTAACCGTGCACCAACACTTCACCGTTTGGGTATCCAAGCTTTCGAACCACTACTAATCGAAGGTAAAGCCATTCAGCTTCACCCTCTAGTGTGTGCGGCGTATAACGCTGACTTCGACGGTGACCAAATGGCGGTACACGTTCCATTAACAACCGAAGCTCAGTTAGAAGCGCGTGCGTTAATGATGTCTACCAACAACGTACTGTCTCCTGCGAACGGTGATCCGATCATCGTACCGTCTCAAGACGTTGTTTTGGGTCTGTATTACATGACTCGTGACAGAGTGAACGCTCGTGGTGAAGGTTCTATCTTTGCAGATATTAAAGAAGTTCAACGTGCTTACCGTACCGGTCAGGCTGAGCTTCACGCAAAAGTTAAAGTCCGTATCACTGAAACTGTCTACGCCGAAGATGGTACCGAAGTGACCAATACCTTGGTTGCAGATACCACCGTTGGTCGTGCATTGTTGTTTGATATTGTACCGAAGGGCATTCCGTTCTCTGCGGTAAACCAAGCGATGAAAAAGAAGGCCATCTCAAAACTTTTGGATATGGCTTATCGTAATTGTGGTCTTAAAGACACGGTTATCTTCGCTGACCAAGTTATGTATACCGGTTTCCAATACGCAACTAAATCTGGTTCGTCTATCGGTGTAAATGATTTCGTAATTCCAGATGCGAAAGCCGAAATCATCGGTGATGCTGAAGGTCAGGTAAAAGAAATTGAGAGCCAATTCGCTTCAGGTCTTGTAACGCAAGGCGAGAAGTACAACAAAGTGGTGGATATTTGGTCCCGCGCTAACGAATTGGTTGCTAAGGCGATGATGGACAACCTAGGTACCGACGAAGTCGAAGACCGTGAAGGTAACATTGTTGATCAAGAGTCTTTCAATAGCGTTTACATGATGGCGGACTCCGGTGCTCGTGGTAGCCCGGCTCAGATTCGTCAGTTAGCAGGTATGCGTGGTCTGATGGCTAAGCCAGATGGCTCCATCATCGAGACGCCGATTACGGCAAACTTCCGTGAAGGTCTATCAGTACTTCAGTACTTTACCTCTACTCACGGTGCGCGTAAGGGTCTTGCGGATACCGCATTGAAGACGGCTAACTCGGGTTACCTAACTCGTCGTTTGGTTGACGTTGCACAAGACGTGGTGGTAACTGAGCACGATTGTGGCACGACAGAAGGTCTTAACATGACGCCGCTGATTGAAGGTGGTGACGTTGTAGTACCTCTAGGTGGTCGTATTCTAGGTCGTGTGGTCGCGGAAGACGTGATCAAGCCAGGAACGGCCGATGAAGTGGTTGCACCTGCCGGTACTTTGATCGACGAGAAGTGGGTTGAAGTGATCGAAGGGGCAAGTGTGGACGAACTAAAAGTACGTTCGCCTATCACTTGTAAAACCAAGTTTGGTATTTGTGCTAGCTGTTACGGACGTGATTTGGCCCGTGGCCATATTGTTAATCCAGGTGAATCTGTTGGTGTTATCGCTGCACAGTCGATCGGTGAGCCGGGTACACAGCTAACCATGCGTACGTTCCACATCGGTGGTGCGGCATCTCGTGCAACCGCTATCGATAGCGTGCAGGTGAAAAACGCCGGTACCGTGCGTCTACATAACATGAAGACGGTAGAGCGTGAGGACGGAGCATTAGTGCTTGTATCTCGTTCTAGTGCCATCGCAATCGCAGACGAGTTTGGCCGTGAGCGTGAGCTTTATAAGCTGCCATATGGTGCCGTAGTGACCTCGAAAGACGGCTCTAGCGTTGAAGCTGGTCAGAAGATCGCAACTTGGGATCCGCATACTCACCCAATCATCACTGAAGTAGGTGGTCGTATTGAGTTTGTTGGCCTTGAAGAAGGTATTACTATTACTCGTCAAACCGACGAACTGACTGGTTTGTCGACCATTCAGGTAATGGATCCAGCGGCACGCCCAGCGGCGGGTAAAGACATTCGCCCAATGGTTAAGCTTGTGGATGCGGCAGGTGAAGATATTAACTTCCCTGGTACGAATACACCGGCTCAGTACCTACTGCCAGCAAATGCCCTTGTAAACCATGAAAATGGTGCAGAGGTTAAAGTGGGTGATGTTATCGCACGTATCCCTCAAGAAAGCTCTGGTAACAAGGACATCACGGGTGGTCTACCTCGCGTAGCCGACTTGTTCGAAGCTCGTAAGCCGAAAGAACCAGCAATTCTTGCTGAGATCTCAGGTACCGTTGGTTTCGGTAAAGAAACAAAAGGTAAGAAGCGCCTCGTTATCACGCCGAAAGACGGTGGTGATCACTACGAAGAGCTTATTCCTAAGTGGCGTCACCTCAACGTGTTTGAAGGTGAGAGTGTAGAGAAGGGCGAGGTTATCTCGGATGGCCCGCTAAACCCACACGATATCTTGCGTCTATTGGGCGTAAGTGAGTTGGCTCTTTACATCACTAACGAAGTACAAGAAGTTTACCGTTTACAAGGTGTAGGCATTAACGATAAGCACATCGAGACCATTATTCGTCAGATGTTGCGTAAGATCGAAATTGCCGATGCTGGAGACAGTACATTTATCCAGGGAGACCAAGTTGAGTACTCCGATTTCGTTGAGCAGAATGCCGAACTAGAAGCGGCAGACAAGATTTCAGCGAAAGGCCAGCGTCAGCTGTTGGGTATCACTAAAGCCTCTCTAGCAACAGAGTCCTTCATTTCAGCTGCATCGTTCCAAGAAACGACGCGCGTACTGACTGAAGGCGCTGTAACGGGTAAACAGGATCACCTACGTGGTCTGAAAGAAAACGTGGTAGTAGGTCGTTTGATCCCAGCCGGTACCGGTTTGGCCTACCACAGTGAGCGTAAGCGTAAGCGCGATCAACGTGAGCAAGATAAGTTGCAACCGGTGATGGCACCTACTGTGAGCGCTGACGACGTCGAAGCAGCTCTGTCAGAGGCCTTAAAAGACAACATTTAACGGTTGTCTGGCTTTTCCAGAGTCATTTAAGAAAGGTGTGCAAGATTTGCACGCCTTTCTTGACTTTGGGGTAGACAGAAATTAGACTTCGCCCCCCTGCGTCAGGTGTCATTTCGCCTGATGTGTGTGTTTTTCTCATTGGAGTTTACAAATGGCAACGATCAACCAGTTGGTTCGTAAGCCTCGTAAGCGTCAAGTTGCTGCATCTGACGTTCGTGCATTGCAGGCTTGTCCTCAGCGTCGTGGCGTATGTACTCGTGTATATACCACCACACCTAAGAAGCCTAACTCTGCACTACGTAAAGTATGTCGTGTTCGCTTGACCAACGGCTTTGAAGTGTCTTCCTACATCGGTGGTGAAGGTCACAATTTGCAAGAGCACAGTGTTGTGCTAATTCGTGGCGGTCGTGTTAAAGACTTGCCTGGTGTGCGTTATCACACAGTACGTGGCGCTCTAGACTGCGCTGGCGTAAATGACCGTAAACAAGCTCGTTCTAAGTACGGTGCTAAGCGTCCTAAGTAATCTTTAATAAACTGTTAACAGTTTTAGAGTTTACTTAGACGTTAAATTTAAAAGATAAGAGTAAGGCTGAGACTTAAGTGCTCAGGTACTCCTGAAGAAGAGGCTTATCAAGATGCCAAGAAGACGCGTCGCTGCTAAGCGTGAGATTTTACCAGATCCTAAGTTTGGTAACTTAACGCTAGCTAAGTTTATGAACCACGTAATGGTAAGTGGTAAAAAGTCTATCGCCGAAAAAATCGTTTATGGCGCACTAGACATTATGGCCGAGCGTAATAAAGACGCCGACCCAGTCGAATTATTCGAAAAAGCCCTTGAAGCGGCTCAGCCTCTTGTAGAGGTTAAGTCACGTCGTGTGGGTGGTGCAACGTACCAAGTTCCTGTAGAAGTTCGTCCTTCTCGTCGTATTGCTCTTGCAATGCGTTGGATCGTTGATGCGGCTCGTAACCGTGGTGAAAAATCCATGGGTATGCGTCTAGCCAACGAACTACTTGATGCTGCTGAAGGTAAAGGCGCAGCGATCAAGAAGCGTGAAGACGTTCACCGTATGGCTGAAGCCAACAAAGCTTTCTCTCACTACCGCTTCTAATGGATTGAGGGAAAATCAGTGGCACGTAAAACACCAATTAATCGCTATCGCAACATTGGTATTTGTGCGCACGTGGATGCGGGTAAAACCACAACCACAGAACGTGTCCTGTTCTACACCGGTCTTAGTCATAAGATCGGTGAAGTTCACGATGGCGCTGCCACAATGGATTGGATGGAGCAGGAGCAAGAGCGTGGTATCACGATCACTTCTGCTGCCACCACCTGTTTCTGGGCTGGCATGAGCCAGCAATTCGACCAACACCGTATTAATATTATCGACACCCCTGGGCACGTTGACTTCACTATTGAGGTTGAACGTTCTCTTCGTGTGCTTGATGGTGCTGTAGTGGTGTTGTGCGGCAGCTCTGGCGTTCAGCCACAAACTGAAACCGTATGGCGACAAGCCAACAAGTACGAAGTACCTCGTATGGTCTTCGTAAATAAAATGGACCGCGCAGGAGCGGATTTCTTCATGGTGGTTGACCAGTTGAAGGATCGCTTAGGCACGAATCCAGTACCGATTCAAATAAACATTGGCGCTGAAGACGAGTTCAAAGGCGTGGTGGACCTTATTAAGATGAAGGCCATCATGTGGAACGAAGATGACCAGGGTATGACCTTCAACTATGAAGATATCCCTGCCGACCTCGTTGACACCGCGAATGATTACCGTGAACAAATGATTGAAGCAGCGGCAGAGGCTTCTGAAGAGTTAATGGAAAAGTACCTTGAAGAAGGTGAATTAACTGAAGAAGAGATCAAAGCTGCGTTGCGTCAACGTACTCTCGACAACGAAATTGTTCTTGTAACTTGTGGTTCTGCGTTTAAGAACAAGGGTGTTCAGGCTGTATTGGATGCCGTCATTGAGTATATGCCCAGCCCAACCGAGGTTAAGGCAATTGAAGGAACGGTTGATGACTCAGGTGAGAAAGTCGAGACTCGTGAAGCCTCCGATGAAGCTCCGTTTTCAGCATTGGCCTTCAAGATCGCAACAGACCCATTCGTGGGTACTTTAACCTTTATGCGAGTTTACTCGGGTGTACTAAACTCTGGAGACAGTGTTTATAACTCGGTTAAATCTAAGCGAGAGCGTGTGGGCCGTATGGTTCAAATGCACTCAAATAATCGTGAAGAGATTAAAGAAGTCCGTGCAGGTGATATTGCTGCGGCTATCGGCCTTAAGGATGTCACTACAGGTGATACGTTATGCGATCAAAACAAAAAGATCGTTCTAGAGCGTATGGAGTTCCCTGAGCCGGTTATTTCGGTGGCAGTGGAACCTAAATCCAAAGCGGACCAAGAAAAAATGGGTATTGCTCTTGGCAAACTAGCACAAGAAGACCCATCGTTCCGTGTTGAAACTGACGAAGAAACCGGTCAGACCATCATTTCAGGTATGGGTGAGCTTCACCTAGACGTGTTGGTTGATCGTATGCGTCGTGAGTTCAGCGTTGAAGCGAATATCGGTAAGCCTCAAGTGGCCTACCGTGAGAAAATTTCAGCGACAGCGGAAATTAACTATAAATTTGCGAAGCAGTCTGGTGGTCGCGGTCAATACGGTCATGTTGTTATCCGTTTTGAACCTAGCGACGAAGAAGGTCTGGAATTCGTGAATGAGATTGTGGGTGGTGCGGTTCCTAAGGAATACATCCCTGCAGTTCAGAAAGGTATCGAAGAACAAATGAAGAATGGTGTCCTTGCGGGCTACCCACTTCTCGGTCTTAAGGCCACTTTGTTCGACGGTTCATACCATGATGTTGACTCCAATGAAATGGCGTTTAAGATCGCAGCTTCTATGGCCACACGTCAGCTCTCTCAGGAAGGTAAACCTGCCTTACTAGAGCCTGTGATGAAAGTAGAAGTCGTTACCCCTGAAGATTACATGGGTGATGTGGTCGGTGACTTGAACCGCCGTCGTGGACTGATTCAAGGTATGGATGAAAGTCCATCAGGTAAGGTAGTAACGGCAGAAGTACCGTTGTCCGAAATGTTTGGTTATGCAACCGATCTTCGTTCAGCAACACAAGGTCGTGCCACCTATGCTATGGAATTTGAAAAGTATGCTGAAGCGCCAACTAATGTCGCCGAAGCTATAATTAACAAAGCCTAATTTAGAGAGAAAAGAGGTCTATTATGGCTAAGGAACAATTTGAGCGTAGCAAACCGCACGTAAACGTAGGCACCATCGGTCACGTTGACCACGGTAAAACTACTCTAACAGCTGCACTAACTCGCGTATGTGCAGAAGTATTCGGTGGTGCGGCAGTAGATTTCGCAAACATCGATAACGCTCCTGAAGAGCGTGAGCGTGGTATTACTATCGCAACGTCTCACGTTGAATACGATTCAAACGATCGTCACTACGCACACGTAGACTGCCCAGGGCACGCCGACTATGTTAAAAACATGATCACTGGTGCTGCTCAAATGGACGGTGCGATCCTAGTATGTGGCGCGACTGACGGCCCAATGCCTCAGACTCGTGAGCACATCCTACTATCTCGTCAGGTAGGTGTACCTTACATCGTAGTATTCCTAAACAAAGCAGACCTTCTAGCAGAAGACTGTGGCGGTTTCGGTACTGAAGAATACGAAGAAATGCTAGAGCTAGTAGACATGGAACTACGTGATCTACTATCTGAGTACGATTTCCCAGGTGATGACACTCCAATCATCCCAGGTTCTGCTCTAATGGCGCTAAACGGTGAAGATGCTGACGGTCTTGGTACTTCTGCTGTTAAGAAGCTAGTTGAGACTCTAGATACTTACATCCCAGAGCCAGAGCGTGCAATCGACGGTGCATTCATCATGCCTATCGAAGACGTATTCTCAATCCAAGGCCGTGGTACTGTAGTAACTGGTCGTGTTGAGCGTGGTATCGTTAAGACTGGTGAAGAAGTTGAAATCGTAGGTATCAAAGAGACTACGAAGACAACTGTAACGGGCGTTGAGATGTTCCGTAAGATCCTAGACGAAGGTCGTGCGGGCGAGAACTGTGGTGTTCTTCTACGTGGTACTAAGCGTGACGAAGTTCAGCGTGGTCAAGTACTAGCGCAGCCAGGTTCAATCACTCCACACACCAAGTTCGAAGCAGAAGTATACGTACTAGGTAAAGATGAAGGTGGTCGTCACACTCCATTCTTCAAAGGTTACCGTCCACAGTTCTACTTCCGTACAACTGACGTAACAGGTGAGTGTATCCTACCTGAAGGCGTAGAAATGGTAATGCCAGGCGATAACGTACAACTAGGTGTTAACCTAATTGCACCGATCGCGATGGACGAAGGTCTACGTTTTGCGATCCGTGAAGGCGGTCGTACAGTAGGTGCAGGCGTTGTAGCGAAAATCGTAGAATAATCTTAGATTATTCAGATTTAGCGAGATGCTAAAGAAAGGTCGCTTCGGCGGCCTTTTTTTGTGCCTGTAAGAATTGAATTTGAAAACCTGATGGCGGATTAGTTTTTCGAATAAGGGCCATCTTTGGCCATGGGATAGAATGCGCGCTCTATTTAGGGTGCTCGTATGTCGATTCAGTTGAGATTAATTACCGTTGTTGCCATGGCCATATGGGGTTCAACGTTTGTTGCCATGAAGGTGTTGGTGGTCGATCTGCCGCCCATGTTCATCCTGTTTTGGAGGATGGTGTTTGCCTTAGGTGCATTTATTTTGCTTTGGAAATGGGTGTTTAAGGGGAATCGTTATCAATCCGGTGATATTTTCTACTTTATTTTGATGGGGTTATTTGAACCTTGTTTGTACTTTATGTTGGAAAGTGAGGCTTTGGTTCATACTAGTGCAGGGCAGGCGGGTATGGTGACGGCGTTGTTTCCAATTATGTTAGCGGTGGCAGCTTATTGGTTTTTTGCTGAAAGAGTGGGTCGCTTTCAGGTGTTTGGGTTGTTTTTGGGTGTGGCTGGGGTGGTTTGGATGACGCTGGTGTCGGAGCAGGTAGAGATGGCGCCAAACCCGTTGCTTGGTAATTCCCTTGAGGCGTTGGCCATGATGTCGGCGATCGGTTATACGTTGATGGTTAAACGGTTGAGTTCTCGATATACGCCACTTTTCTTAACATCATTACAGGCGGTAGCGGGGATTGCCTTTTTTGGTGTGGGGTTGATGTTTGAGGTGCCACCAGAAAAGGTTGAGGTGCATCACTGGTGGATACTGGTATATTTGGGAGTTGGTGCTACGCTAGGAGCCTATGGTCTATATAACTATGTTGTGAGTAAGGTGCCTGCAAGTCAGGTGGCTGGTTATATAAATCTTATTCCTGTTTTTGCTGTTGGTTGTAGTGTGGTCTTTTTGGGTGAGGTGATTGGCCTTACTCAGCTCATGGCTATGATGCTCATTTTTGTCGGGATTGCCTTGAGTGGGCGAGCCTCGGGGAAGGTTAATCCGGTGTCAAATTAAGATTGCCCTAATTGCATCTAAACTATTGATTTCCATAAAAACATAGGTAGAATGCACGGCCCGTACATCGGGATAGGCCAGTAGTTCAATTGGTAGAGCGTCGGTCTCCAAAACCGAAAGTTGGGGGTTCGAGTCCCTCCTGGCCTGCCAAGTATTTTAAGGAAGTGGCGCATGCGCCACTTTTTTGCTATAGGAATTCGCGAATATGAGTGGAAATAACGAAGCCACAAAATCGCCATTAAATGCCGTTAAATGGCTAGCTGCATTGGTAGTGGCGGCTGTGGCCATTGTTGGTAATCAGGTTTATGCAGAAGTTGGTCTTCTGTATCGAGTGTTGGGCGTAGTGGCCCTTCTTGCGGTTGCGGTGGGTTTTGCATCGCTGACCACTCAGGGTAAGGCTTTTTGGGTCTTGCTCAAAGAAGCAAATATTGAGCGTCGAAAAGTTGTTTGGCCGACGCGACAAGAAACGACACAAACCACTTTGATCGTTGTTGTTGTGGTAGTTTTGGTAGCGATCTTTTTGTGGGGCTTAGATTCTCTGTTAAGCTTGCTAGTTTCTAGCGTTATTGGATAGGAGAGCCCGATGGCTATGCGCTGGTATGTGGTTCATGCCTACTCAGGGTATGAGAAGCGAGTTATGAACTCGCTGAAAGAGCAGATTGAGCTTAAAGATATGCAGGACTACTTCGGTGAGGTGTTGGTGCCTACTGAAGAAGTGATTGAAATGCGCGACGGTAAGAAGCGCAAGAGTGAGCGTAAGTTCTATCCTGGCTATGTTTTGGTTGAAATGGATATGAATGATGCTTCGTGGCACTTGGTTAAAGAGACGCCGCGAGTGATGGGTTTTATCGGCGGTACAGCGGATAAGCCTGCGCCAATCACTAAGCGTGAAGCGGATGCAATCTTGCAGCGTGTTAAAGATGGAGAGGCTGGTCAGCCTACCCATAAAACGATTTACGAACCGGGTGAGATCATCCGT
>Ga0255772_10004289_pt1 | contig 13472 bp, 11 predicted proteins | sample 071ome_34_FD_179970 | JGI IMG/M metagenome (GOLD analysis project Ga0255772, IMG submission 179970) | Coastal salt marsh microbial communities from the Groves Creek Marsh, Skidaway Island, Georgia - 071411BT metaG (version 2) | ecosystem: Environmental > Aquatic > Marine > Intertidal zone >...
ACCGATCCCCGAGTCCCCGAGTCCCCGAGTCTCCGTCCGTTCGCGCGTCGCACACAGGCGCGCGAGCGCGTGCGCGCGCGTCCAAATCCAAATCCAAAGAGGATGTGTGTGTGTGTGTGTGTGTGTTTGACGGGTCATGAACCGTTAATCAGAGACATTCATCTTCCAACGTTTGAAACGTTCGAGTCACAGAGCGACGCACCGCACCGACGGTCGACGATGTTGACCCTGCTCGGGGCGTCGAAATCGCCGGAACACCGCCGGGCGAGATTGATGGACGACGACCGCGAGTCCACCCCGGGCCCGTCCAAAGGCGCGCGCGAGGAGGACGCCGACGTCGCTGTTGATGACGATTTCGATGCAGATGATGACCGTTTGGTGCGAACGGAAGATGATGACGCGACGACGACGACGACGACGGCACACGTGGTAGATGGAGACGGAGGAAACTGGACGAGACAAAACGTACGGTTGGCGACGCTGGTGTACGACGGATCGTGTGGGGTTCGGGTTCGGGAGACGAGCGGCGGCGCCGGCGGTAGCGCGTCTCCGTCGTCGCAAGAGCGAAGAATCGAAGCGCGCGTGCGCGTCATGGTTGGTAATGGAAACGGCGGTGATGATGGAGGAGACGATGGACGACGAGGAGGAGAGACGACGACGACAAGTAGGATGCTTCGCGTGCACGTGTCGTGCGATCACGATCCGTTCTTTTATCACGCGATGGAGGTGCGAGAGGAGGATTACGCGAAACTGCGGGCGGAGCAGCGGCTCGTGGTGAGTTTCGACGAGTTTCCCAAGGCGCTCGTGCGGTTGATTCGGGCGTGCGATGGAGGCCGGGACGGGCAGAAGGATGTATACTGCGTGTTGGATGTTCCCGGGCCAGGACACCCGACGCCGGATGTGAGCACGTTTTCAATCGTCGAGACGAATGCGTTCAACCAGTTTACGCACGTGGCGTTGAAATTTAAACCGGCGTCGGACCGAGCGGCGAAGCGGATTCTCGCCGGGCTCTTGATGGATGCTAGAGAGCGCGAGCGCGAACTCAAGAGATTTGAAAAGCTCTATCGCGAATCTCAGGGTGCGCTCGAGAGTTCGAGGGCGAAATCGATCGAGGCGCAGATGAAGTACGCCGAGGCGAGCGCAAAGGGCAAGCGAGAAATTTTGGACGAACTCGAGAGAGCACGAGAGCGTTACGAAGCGGACAAGCGTGAACTCCGCAAGCGCATGGACGACGCGTTGCAAGAAAAAGCCGAGATCGACCGCGAAAAGTTTTCAGCGCAAAACAAGGTGAGCGAGTTGGGAACCAAGCTGGGACTCATCGAAGGTGAACTCGCGATTACAAAGCGTGAATTGCAACGCGTTCGAGAAGACAACGCGGCGCTCGACGCCGAGGTGCACGAACGTGACAAGGCGCACAGTGCGCGCGCCTTGCGCGTTGAGTGGCTCGAGAAGCAACTCGGGGACAAGGAAGAGGTGATTGAACTGCTGAAATCAAGGCTCGACGCGAGCGAGGAACACAAAGTCGCGCTCGCCGCGTCGTGGGAGCAAGCGCGCCGCGCGCTCGGCAAGGCGGAAGAGCGCGTCGCCGCGAGCGCGGAGGAGATCAACAAGGGCAACAGCATCATTGAGGAACTCCATAAAGAGGTTCGCGCCGGGAAGAACAAGACGAAGATCCAAGCCGCCGTGATTAAAAAGCAAGAAGCCTTGCTCGAAGAGCGCCAAATGACGGTTCGCTCCGCCGCCGGCGACCGCGCCGAAGCCTCTCTCGAAACCCAAAATCTCCTCGATCAAATCCAAGCGTTGCGCGCTCGAGAGTCTGAACTCACGGGCAAACTCGAAGAATCCAACGCGTTGCTCCAAAGCAACCAACAGGTGATTCAATGGCTCAACTCTGAGCTCACCGTAGCCAACGCGGGCAAGCCGCCGCAGTCGGCGAGCGCGCCGGCGGCGCGTCTCTCCGACGTCCCGAGATCCCCACTCATCGATCTCTCGTCCCCAGCCCCGGCGACGGGTCGTTAACGTACGTTAACGAACGGGACGGGTCGGACGAACGTTTCGCGCGAACGCCGCGCGCGCGGCGTACCGTTAGCCCCTTCGCTCGAGTGTAACGCATACAATCACCCAAAAGAGGGGAACAACGCGCGAGAGAGAACGCCTCTCGCTTTTCAACCCAATCCCACTCCCACTCGAGGTGCGCTTTTTTCTCCATCGAGGTTGTTTACCCTCGATTACATTTCTTGAGTCATGAATCCTCAAATAGGCGTTACAACTGATTCAACATCACTGATATCGATCGCATCCTAATCGTCGTCGTCGTCGTCGTCGTCGTTCGCGCCAAGAGACGTTCGTCTGCCTCCTCGAGTCTGTCTCGGTCGTTCGCCGCCCGCACACTTTGACGCGTTTCTTTCGAGAGGTACGCGACGGAACGTCTCGCGCGCACGGACTCTTTCTCTCTTCGCCCTCGCCTCGTTCTACGTTCGACGCGCGGCGGCTCGGACGCGCGTCCGCGCGCGCGTCGCGTCTCGAATCGAATCAAAAATCATTTTGATTTTCTCGACCGCCGGTGGATGGATGGATGGAACGATGGATGGATGGACGGAACGCGTTCGGTTCGCGGGACGCGCGCGCTCTCGCGAGACGAGCGACGCGTCTTGGTCTCGTTCGTTCGTTCGTTCCGTCGGCGTTCGTGCCGTCCGTCCGCCCGTCCGTCCGTCGGTCGGTTTGAAAACACGATTGAAAATTGAAAAATGCCAAGCGCACGCATTTCGGTTCAAACGGCTCGTTTGAGGGGTAACAACCACGGCGCGAATGCGAACGCGAAGGTTTTTTGTGGAGGGATGTTTTGGACGGTGACGACGATGTACTGACGAACACACGCGCGATGACGACGCGTGCGACGGCGCGGATGCGTCTCGATCGGATCGGGACGCGTCCGCGCGCGCGCCGCGGTTCGCTTCGTCGACGCCTTTGAAAACGCGCGCAGAACTCGTCCATTTCAAACGCCGCCTAAGAACCGGATACAAACGAACGATCATGGCAGTTAGAACCGCCGCCAAGGCTGCGGCCAAGAAGGCGCTCACCAAGATGGATTCTCCGCTCGCGCTCATCGCGGGCGTTACCGTGGGTATTCTTGCCCTGGGTATCGTCGTGCAAGTGCTCTTGATTGTCGCGTCCATCTTTTCGTCCAAGTCTGCGGGCGGCTCGTCGCGCCCGAAGCGCGAGCGCAAGCCGTCCACAAAGGCGATCGAAGCCGCCCCGGCTCCGGCCAAGAAGGCGAGTAAGCCGGCGAAGAAGTCCTCGTCCAAGAAGGCTGCCGCCCCGGCCAAGGCTGCCCCGGCCAAGAAGGCCCCGGCCAAGAAGGCTTCATCCAAGAAGGCGGCGCCGAAGAAGACGTCGTCCAAATCCGTCGTCAGCCCGCGCCGATCTTCCCGCACCCCGAGCAAGAAGAGATAAACGAACGAATATGAATGTTTGAGGTGGGATGCGGTGCGCACCGCCGCTTGTGAGCGGTGCGACGATGTGAAGGAGAAGAGATACGAAAGAGCTGTGGCCGGCGAACGCGGAGCTCGAGGTGAAAGTCTGTTCGTTTTCTGCTGTAAGTTCACCCATGACGCGGCGAGTGCTAGCTAGCATAGAACTTTCCCCGTTTTAGTTGAATGTTATCTTGTTAATTAATGAAGGACGACGAGAACACACACGCGCACGCGATCATAGTAAGGTGCGGGAGGAAAGGCGTTTGGATGGAACGTGCGTCTGTCGAGTCGTTTTCACAGCGTGGCGCAGGGAATCGCTTACGTTCTTCTACGTCGTACGAGTTTGGTATAATCTGTCTGTCATCTAATGTTGCAATGAACTTAACGCTGTTATCGCGGTCGCTTTACATAACCTTAAGGTGGCTGTACTTGGCGGCGTCGAGACCGAGCTCGTTCATGAGCGCGTTCCAACGCGGCGGCTCTTCGTCAAAGACGTACGTGAGCGGGAAGGTGAGCACACCGCTACCGCCGATGCCACGAAGCTGCTTGACAGTTTCGTAAATGCGAGTCTTCGGCACAGCTACAGAGACGGCGTAGTACTCACCCGCTTTACCAGAACCATCGGGTTGCGGCGTGTACACCGGAGCAATGGTCGGACCTTGCAAACCGCGCAAAATTTGACCGCACCCGTTGAGCTTGGTGGCGACGGCTTCGGCGCTTTCGCCGCGCACGTTCGCCGTAACCATAAACAAGCTCTCGGCACGCAAGTGCGCCTCGAGACGTTCGAGGAGCTCGTGCACAATCTCCAAAAGACCCTCACGCTTCAAGAGAGCCTCCCTAGACGCGACCAAAACCCCTTGACTGTCGAGCACGCGACCACCCTCAATCTCCTTCAAGTTGTTCTCTCTGAGCGTCGTGCCGCTGCTCACCAAATCAAGAATACAGTCCGCGGCACCCATGGCCGGCGCCGCCTCCAAAGCGCCGTCAGCAGTCGAAATCTCCACGTATTCAAAGCCGATGTCCTTGAAAAACTGCGTCGCGACGCTCGGGTACGCCGTGACTACGCGCAACGGGCGTTGCGGTCCCCACTTTGACAGCGCCATCAACTCGCGCATGCTGTTAATCTCATCCCACGCTTGCGGGATGGCCACAGCGAGATGGCACCCCCCGAACCCAAGTGCATCGTGCACAATCACAATGTCATCGTTGTTGTAGGCGATTTCCGCCAACATGTCGTAGCCGACGATGCCGATGTCAATGTCGCCAGAGACAATTTTACGCACGACATCCGTGGCGCGCTGAAACCAAACCTCCATGCCCGGAACGCTCGGAATCTCCGCCGCGTACTGCCTCGGGTTCAACTTTTTAACCGGCAACTGGCACACCTTCAATAAAGCCTGCGTATCTTCCGCCATGCGACCCTTCGACGGGATGCCCATGCGGATAGAGTTGCGGCTCTCGATGGGTTTGCGGAACGCTGCGAGCGACGAGAAAACCATTCGCAAACGTCGTCAGTCATCGTCATTTGGGCGTCAATCGGCGCGCGCGCATTATACTTTTTCATCCCAGCCCCTCTCCTGCGTCCCGTTCGTCACCGAACGTCATTCAAACCACCCGATCGTCTGGATCGAAAAAAATCTCCCTATCCAGATTGACCCCTCGAGACCCTCCCCCCTCGTCAACTCAGTCGAACGTCGAACGTCCGCGTCGTCGGCGGTGTCCGCGACCTCTCTCCTTCGCGTGCACTCATCCATCGCGCGCCCCTCGCGGTCCTCCAATCGTCGCACCTTTCGTTTCCGGTTTCTCCGTCGTTCTGATGCTCGCCGTCGTCACGCTCGCGCGTCTGGTCGCCACTTGGGCGCCGCCCTTGCGTCGAAGCGTCGTCATCATCTTGCCGCGAGTCACACCGCCGTAGCTCGCGCGCGCCGTCGAAGTGGCCGGCATCGTCATCATCGTCGTGCTCGTGATCGTCGTCGGTCACGCGGGTTGCGAACGCGTCCGTCGTCGGTCGTCGCGATCTGTCGTCGGCACGGGCGTCCATCGTTTCGACACGTTCCGAGACCGAATTTATAACTGAACCCTGGGTTTACGGAGTGTAGTACATTGGTGACCCAAAAATCTATGAATGGAATTCTTGTACCCAACAGTGGTTTGCGTGAAATTACCATATATCGACTAAATTGTACGTTTATATGTGTGTCTACTGTCATGCATCCAGCGCTCCACGTGTTTGTAAGTCTGGCGATGCCACGCGAACGACCCAACGACGTAAGAGAACGCCGCGTCGGACGACTGCGAGAATCGTGATCTCACGACGACGACGACGACGACGACGACGACGACGACGAGTACTTACATTTCTTTATCACCCGCGACGCGGTGCGGCGGCGTGCGGATAGCGTTTGAGACGACGACGACGCGTCGACGGTGTGGTGGACCTGCTGGAGCACGTCGCGCGAGACGAACCAAAGCGACGGGAAAGAGGACGAAAATGGACGAGGAGGAGGGGCGAACGAACGCGACGGCGAATCGCGTGCTCGTTGTCGGTGGTGGACGCGTCGGGGCGTACCTCGCGCGCGCGTTTCGCGCTGGCGGGGTGGAGACGGTGGTGCTGAAGATGTCGAATCGTGCAGAGACGCCGGGCGACACGACGCGCGTCGCGGTCAAGGCGATCGCGAGAGATGCCGGAGCGACCGTCTTGACGACGTATGAGAGTCTCGATAAGGATGCTGGGGGTCGGCATTTTGATTTCGTGTTCGTAGCCGTGAAGACGTACGCATTGGAGGCTGTGAAACGCGAGCTCGATGAGGCTTTAATCACATTTGACTTCGTCGTGACGGCGCACAACGGCATCGTGCGACCGCTCTTCGATGAGTCGAAATCCACTCGAGCTGTCATGCCCCAGTCGTGGGACATCATCGAGACCCCAGGAGTGGGGTGTGGGTACGACATTCACGTGAAGAATGAGGACAAGCCGTGGGTGATGCCGAACACAGCGGGCGGAAGAGCAACGCGCGAGTTGCTTAAAAAGTGCGGCGTATTGAGCGTGGCAACGGACGAATTTGAGTATTTACTCATTCGCAAGTATTTCATCAACGGCGTCGCCAATCTCCTCGCCATCGTTGGCGACTGCAACTGCGACGGTTTGCTCACGAATCATAGAGCTCGCATGGACAGGCTGTACGAAGAGATGCTCAACGTTTTGCGCGTTCCTCACGCTGCCGGTTTCGCCCTTGCCCCGGAAAACTTCCACGACGTCGTCTTCGAAGGACTCGCCACGTACAGAGACCACTTCCCATCTACCAAGCTTGATTTTGACGAGGGTGCCAAGCTCGAGATCGACAGCCTCAATGGGTACGTCATTGAATGCGCCAAGTCTCAAGGTTTACCATGCGACGAACACGAATCACTCGTCGCAGAAGTTAACGCGCTCCTCGCCGAGCGAGACGCCGCAAAGAAATAGCACGCGAACGAAACGTTGCGTCATTCCCGCGCACCCACCACATGATTTATTGTTAGCTCATTTGTAAACTATTAACCCCTAGTCGCTCTGATTCAATCCGACGTGTAAGGGTGACATCTGACTGGCGGCTGCCTCGCGACAGTTGAAAAAAATCATTTGTTTTCAAAAGATTGAAAGAAATCAACGTCAAAGCACGCCCGCGTATGGTGAACCCTTCGCACCCGGGTTCCGTCGGTAGAGTTATCGCGTTCGTTCTCGTCGGTGCCGTCGGTGGGTTTTACGTCCAAGGCGAGCTCGAGCGCGGGTACAAGGAGAAACAACTGCGCGCGTACGAAGACTACCTCGAACGGACGAGTAAGAAGACGAAGAAGTAAACAAACAGGACGTCGACGTCGACGCGCGATTCGAACGCCGTCGACGCGTCGGGGACAAAGACGATACCATGAATGGCGATCACCGACGCCGAAGCGCGTCGTTCGAGTTTGGTGTGGTGGAAAACTGCGCGGCGAATGAAACGTTTGGTCTGAATGGGTACGACTTTACGTTTGATGCGTGCGCGATACGAGGCGAGAGACCGCACATGGAGGATCGGTGGTGCGCGGTGTTGGATGAGACGAAGGACGCGTTCGTGTTGGGCGTGTTTGATGGACACGGAGGTGCGGCGGTGAGCGCGCACTTGAGCAGGGAGTTGGCGAGAGAGGTGCTGGCAGATGAAGCGTTGCGAGAGGATCCGACTTCGGCATTGAAGAGGGCGTTCAAGAGAGTGGATGACGTGGTGTGCGATCAGAATCCGGGGAGAATGAAGGGTATGTATGGGAATCCCGGCCCCGGGTCGACGGCGATCGTGGCGTTGATCATGCCGCCGGTGATGTACGTGGCGAACGTCGGCGATTCGCGCGCCACGGCTTTAGATGATAGAGGGAGAGTCGTCTTTGAATCGGTGGACCAACGGCCAACTTTAGCGGAAGAAAAGGATAGAATCACAGGGTATGGAGGGTTTGTCAAGAGAGGGCGAGACGGGGTGTTGCGCACGGGGGGTATACTCGCCGTATCCCGCGCGTTTGGGAACGCCGGCATTAAGAGATTTCTCTCGGTGGAGCCGGAAGTGACAAAGATTGATTTAGATAGCTTTGACTCTCTGATTCTGTGTTCGGATGGGTTGACAGACGTAATGGGAGGTAAACTGGCGAGCGAAACGATGCGAGCGGCACCCGTCGGCACGCTCGCGCCGTCGCCTTCACCCGTGCGTACGCGTCGCGTTGCCAACTCGCTGGTGACGCTAGCTCGCGTCCGACAAAGCAAGGATAACATCAGTGCAGTCGTTTTACAAGTCAGGCGATCCGCGTCAATCGCGTTCCCATCGCTTGAGACGCCAGCTTACGCCGCGCAGGCTATTTGCAAGACGCCCGAAACTGTGCAGTACGATCCCATGCATGCGGAGGTTTCTCGTGACGGTTTCGAAGGCGTCCTTTCGACGTTGGGCGAGGAGCGAGTTGAACTAGAGGTATGCGTTGATTTGGATTCAAAAATCACAGTTCGTGTCAACACAATTAGTTCCGGGGATGTAGCCGACGGTTTGTGTTCGCCGCCCGACGACTCGCTCCGAGAGTCGACGCAGGCCATCACGCCAATCGGAGCGAGCGCGTACAACGTACCAGGCCATGCAGTGCAGCTATAATAATTACAATGAGTTAATGATTAATGGTAATGGATGTATTGTTTTAGACGTCTCACGACGCTCTACGTTCGATTCTTTTGATTTTTTCTTGCGTCAGTACGCCGATGGCATCGTAATACGCGATGCCTGCTATGACGTAACACGCCGGGGCGAGAAGCATGGCATGCCGCAAGTCAAACTTGTTCGCCAAGAACGCAACCGCAAGCGGTCCAACGCCCGCAACCATGTTTCGCACGGCAAGATGTGCGGCGGCAGCGACGGACGGCGTTTCGGGTCTACTATCGCGCGTCATCACGGCGGTGGGCGAGCGGAAGATTTCCGCGGCAATCATACCCGGGAAGAGAAACATGAGCGAAGTCTTGTAGTCGTCGGCGAGGAGGGAAGCGGCGAGAAGCGGCCCGGCGAGCATCGTCGTGATGGCGATGAACAACCTTTGGCCCTCTGGACCGCGCGACTGAAGTCTATCGCAAATGTAACCGCCCCCTAACCCACCAGTGACGCCCGCCAAAGGAATGACAAGCGCGAGTAGCGGATCGTATTCCTGTGGGGTCAACGAAAATACGCGCTCGTAGAACGCCGCCTGGAACGCAATCATCGACCAGCCTCCGACGTCCGCTAACGTTGACGCCGCCGTGACTTTTTTGAACGCTTCGCTTTCAAAACAACTCGTCAGAGAAGCAAACATATCATTGAGTCCGCTTGACTTTAACGGAATCGAGGTGTACTGCCCTTTCATTTCGCTTTGCGCAATGACAGCTCGAGACGTCGCCATCACTCTTTCAGTCTCATTCGACATATCGGATTCATCAATCGACCCGATGAGGGCGACTAGACTTTCGGCATCCATGCTCTGGGCACGTTCTTTCTCGAGACGCTCTCGACGCGCCTTCTCCATTCTCACCTTGCGCTTGAGCGCGCGAGACCCCGTCCACGTTCTACCAGGATCGGAAATCGTGAACAAGATGAGCGGTACTATGAGCAAGCCTGGGGCAGCGACGACGTCGTAGATTTCGTGCCACGACATGCCCGTAGAGAGCATGGCGTCACCGACGGTGTTCTCCAACACCGTACCGACATTCGGCGTGAGCACCACAGAATCAGCGGTGGTGTACAGGATAGTATGAGCGCCGAGCGCCCCGATTTCCGTCAGGTACGTGAGCGGCAGTGTCAGCGGCTCGTTTGAAAATACGTGTTCCTCCGCACCCGCGGGAACGGGTGCGCGCCCGACAAACGCGCCACTCGCAAAGCTCACCGCGCGTCCCGCGTGGATGGCCAAATTGTAGAAACTGAGCGCGAAAGCCTTGTTGCGAGGAAAGAGTTCAGGAATCATGCTAAACGCCACCGGATTCTGCGCGCCGTTGCCGATGGCAAACAACCCTCTCGACAGGACGAGAGCGGAAAAGTTGGCCGAATGCGCCGTCATGAATGACGCTAGCGTCCACGTCCCGGCACCTATGGCCAGCAAATTCTTCCTATCGACGGTATCAGCCAAGATACCGACAAAGGGCAACAGCAACGAGTACGTCACAGTGAACAACGTCGTCAACAACGCCCCTTGTCCATCGCCGAGTTTTAGCTCTGAGCTCATCGCCGGGAGTAAACTCGGCAACAAGAACCCCGTGGCGCTCGCGTGACAGTACGCAAGCGTCAAAAGCGCTAGCGACCACGCCGCGTTCTTCTCGCGCTCGTTTCGAAACAAACCTCCAACTGTTTTGCTCGAAGCCCCCGTCTCGCTCGGTGCCCTCTCTTCCACCGCCCCCGTCGCCGCCTCCTCGAAAGCATCCGGAAACGCGTCTAGATACGCCGTCGACGCATCTTCCTCCACAAACCTCGACGCGGACGCGCGCGCTCCCTCTTCATCGTCATCCTCACCCGACTTTTCTGTCGTTGCGCTCGGTTCTCGTACCGCCCTCGTCCTCGCGCGTCTCTCCCTCCCGCCTCCCCCCTCGCTCGTAGACACCGTCTCTTCCCCTCTCCGCGGCGTCGCCGTCGTCCTCGCGAATCTCTCGCGCGTTCTCCCTCGCACCACCGTCCCACGTCGCGACGTCGACGTCGATTCAAACGCCCCCGAACCGCACTCGAGCCGCACCGCGACCCCAAATCGTTGCGCGCTCGCCGATAACGTTTCGCATCGTCGCGTCGCGTACGCCGTCGTCCCGCTCGTCGGACGCCCCGACGCGATCGGTGCGACGCAAACCCTCATCATCGCCGTCAACGAGGGACGCCCCGCGCGCGACGCGACGCGAGCGAGCGGTCGCGCGTCGTTGTCTCCCGCGCGTCGACGGAGTGGAACGCGTTTGAATGCAATTGTGGAGAATGATCCATTTTCACACTATTTGTACATACATATTGTTTTCTAACAAGAAAAAACGCGGGAAAGACGCGACGCGCCATAGGACGACGGACGGACGACGGACGGACGGACGACGAACGGGCGATGATGGAAAAGGCGCGGAAGAACATATCGCGGTATGATCTCTTCCCGAAGATTTCGGAGGATTTCGCGCAGCGCACGACGGCTGGAGGGATCATCTCTGTGGTTTCGCTCATTTTCATCGTGATGCTCTTTGCGCAACAAATGATCGAGTACGCGACAACGTCGACGTCGTACGATTTATTGGTGGATGGCGACGATCGGGGTTTTGGGGCGAAGATGCGGATAAACGTGGACCTTACGCTGCACGCGATGCACTGCGAACAGGTGAGTTTGGATGTGATGGACGTGACGGGGGAGCAACACTTGGACGTGACGTCGAGCGAAGTGACGAAGCGACGGGTGGATATGTTCGGAAAACGAATCGCGATGACGCAAGAGCGAGCAAAGGTGAATGAAAAACACACCAAGGCGAGCGATGAGGCGAAGAAGGAGGAGGATGGCACGGGGTTGGCAAAGTGCGGCGATTGCTACGGCGCCGGCGAGGAGGGCGAGTGTTGCGACGACTGCGAATCCGTTCGTCGCGCCTATCGTCGGAAAGGTTGGGCGCTCTCTCGCATCGGGACCGTGGATCAGTGTAAGCAAGAGTACGACGAGACGGCGATGCGAAACTTGCACAAAGAGGGGTGTCATTTCGAGGGACACATCGAGGTGAACAAGGTGGCGGGGAATTTCCACATTTCGCCTGGGAAGAGTTTCGACAACAATGGCCAACACGTCCACGATCTCTCTCCCTTTGGCGATTTGGACATCTTCAACTTTTCGCACACGATTCATAAGATTTCTTTCGGTGAAGAGTTCCCGGGCGTGGTGAACCCGCTCGACGGCGTGTCGCGAATTATGGAGTCGAAGAGCGGAACGTATCAGTACAGACTGCAAGTCGTGCCAGCGCGTTATAAATTTTTAGGATTCAACGCGCGCGTCGTCGATAGCAACGAGTACTCGGTGACGGATCACTACAGAGAATTCGACCCGACGACGCAGCGTTCGCTTCCTGGGTTGTTCTTCTTTTACGACTTGTCTCCATTGCGCGTCGAGTACGAAGAGAAGAGGATGGGTTTCTTCAAGTTTTTGTCAAACGTAGCGGCAGTCGTTGGAGGCGTGTACGCGGTGTCGAGCATAGTCGACGGCGCCGTGTACAGAGGACAACGTGCGATGCAGGAAAAAGTGGATCTCGGTAAACAGGGATGAGCAGGGACGATGCCGTCGTTTAAACTAACAGTACACGGTAGACATTTGTAAATTGCAACGAAATTTTTTTATTATTTTGACAATGTGCAGCCGTCACGACGAGTCTTTGACATCAGGGCGGTGGCGGGCGAGGCGGGCGACACCTTTTATCAATGTCCATCGCTTTTTTCGCGCAATCTCGACCGAGTTCGGCGAGCTTTTTCATGCCTTTGAGAAACGAAATGTCACCCGAAGCGATTTCGCTCTTTATCTCGTCGTACTCGTCGTGGCACTTCTTCGCCAGCGCTTTGCGCTCCGCCTCGCAATCTTCCGGGTCCTCGCCCTGAGTTTGAATCTTCTCAGCGCACTCGTTCAAGTCACTCGTCACCTTCTCGGCGCACTTTTGCCCGAGTTCGGTCAACGCGGCGACGCACTCCGCCGGAGTCAACTCTCCCGCCGCGCACTTTTTCTCCGTCGCCTTGGCCTCATCCAAGCACGCCCTTTCCGCGCCTCGCATCGCATCCTCACACTCTTTCATCGCCGCGCGACACTCCGTACCGATTTCCGTCATCTTTGCCGCACATTCCGCACCGATTCGCGTTAAAACGCTCACCGTTTCCTCCGCCGTGGCGTCGCCTCGCTCAAACCGTTCCGCGCACTTCTCCGTCTCATCCGCGCACGTCTTCGCCCACTCCGCCGCGTCATCCACGCACGACTGTCGCTCCCGTCGACCGCCTTCGTCGCCCTCGTCGTCGCCGCCCACACCAAACGGCATGAATTCCCCAACTGTCGCGTCGACGGCCAGTTGGGTGCCGAGCGCTCCGACGGACCGCGCACCGGCGCGTCGCGGGGGCGCCACCACCGAAGCCGCGGACGCGACGACGACGACGCACATCGACAGCGCGATGAAGAGATGAGCGACTCCGCGCATGATGCGCGCGAAAGAACGGCGCGGGACGACGACAATTGTCGACGCTCGTCGACGACGCTTCGGCGCGTGGGCGTCGCGCGACATCGGACGACACCAATGTGTTCTACCCATCTTTTTACGGTTCACGAACCATGAAATCAATATATTTTACAGTGATCATCCAGGGATTATCATACTATTTACGCATACAAACACATCCATACACGCGCGATCCGAGTCCTCAGAGTCGAGGTTTTGCGCGCGCGCGGACGCGACGGACGGACGACACACGCGGACGCCGCTTCGGAAACGAGGACGCAGGGAAAACGACGAGTAAGATGATG
>Ga0255772_10004308_pt1 | contig 13448 bp, 8 predicted proteins | sample 071ome_34_FD_179970 | JGI IMG/M metagenome (GOLD analysis project Ga0255772, IMG submission 179970) | Coastal salt marsh microbial communities from the Groves Creek Marsh, Skidaway Island, Georgia - 071411BT metaG (version 2) | ecosystem: Environmental > Aquatic > Marine > Intertidal zone > Salt...
AGGTACGGAAACCGCTGTCGACGTAGAGCTCCTCGCGAGCGGCCATGCTTTTGTCGGCACGTTTACATCCAACCTGGGACGACTCGCGTATGAAATCATGAGCGCTCGGTTGCAAAGGATCCCTCCGTTTGCTTCCATCGACGGCAAAGGTTGGTATTACGGTCAATCGAAGTGTCGGGAGAAGAATAGCAAAAAGAATCCGTGTCCGGTGGCAACCTGGATGCAGTCCCACGCCGACGCGTCTCGCGCGAAAACGACGAAGAAAAAACCACCCGTCGCCAAAGCAAGCGCCACCTCCTCGTCCAGGAATTCCAAGTCGACGACGAAAGTTGGCGAGAGTAGAACCATCGCCGCCGCGAGAAAGAGAGCCGCGGCCGCCGCAAAGGTTGGCATTCGCTCGAAAAAAAACTAACAACCAATTTAGCAATAGCGCGCGCGCATATTTGTAACAAAAGAAAGAAAGAAAGAGCAGCTTTTTCTTCATTTTTTTACGTCGACGCGCACTTCTTTTTTATGTTTACTCTATCCGCCTCCTTCCTCTCCTACTCGGATCCCGCGGCGCGAAGGAGGAAACCATCAAAACCATCCTCTTCCTCCTCGTCTTCTTCCTCGTCCTCTTCTTCTTCTTCTTCTCGAAGACGAGTGATGCAAGGTTTTGTCGCCTTGGGTTCCTTCCCTTCCTTTAAAAATCCGTTCGATGGCAAGGCGAACGCGTCGACGAATCCAAAACGAGGAGGCATCACGAACGAAACCGTCCAAATCATCAACGGCATACGGCAAAAACGATTAGGAAACACGGATATTTTAGTTTCAGAAATCGCGTTAGGCACTCAGCGATGGGGAAGCGCGGATTTCAACGCTCCAGATGAGGAGTTGTGCCACCAGTTTTTAGACTATGGCGTGTTAGAGTCTGGCATCACTCTGATTGATACCGCGGAGCAATATCCGATACCGTCGGATCGAACGCATCCGGAAGGGTACTCGGAAGAGATTATCGGGAACTGGATGAAAAAGGACAAGTCGAGAAGAGAGAAGGTTGTCATCGCGACGAAAATAACCGGCGGAGCAAACGTCACGAAGAAGAACATTAAGAAAGATTTAGAAGGAAGTTTACGCCGTTTGCAAACGGATTACGTCGACGTCTATACGATGCACTGGCCCGCGAGATACACCCCTCAGAGCAATTGGGGGCAGTCTTTGCAATACAACGTAGAAAATGAAGCGGCGCCGTATTACCGAAACGCGGCTTCGTTTGAAGAAATCGCTGAGGCCATGGGCGATTTAATCAGAGAAGGAAAACTCAGAGGATGGGGATCGTGCAACGACAACGCCTACGGCCTCACGGCGATGTGTTACGCGGCTCGAAGCGTCAATGCGCCGGAACCGTGCTGCTTACAAGGAGATTTTTCCTTGATCAATAGGAGAATGTTAGAAAACGGCGTCTCTGAAGCCAGCTCTCCGGTGCACGAAAATTGCGGGTGGATGGCGTACAACGTGTTAGCGGGGGGCGTTTTGACCGGGAAGTATTTGGAAAAGTTAGCCGCGCCGGATTTAAGTTCTGAAAAAGCCATGGTAGCGCAACTGAAAAACCCACGCGGTCGAATGGACGATTACAGCTGGGGATCGACTTTATACAGATACAGATCCGCGCCAGCTTTAAGAGCCGTCGATATGTACAACGAAATAGCGAAACAATCCGGCATGTCGCTCACCGAGTTGAGCTTGCGATGGGCCAAAGACAACCGCGCCAACACAACCTCTCTCGTAGGTCACACGTCCATGAACCAACTAAAAGAAACCGTAAAATATTTCGACGCGAGCGTTCCTAGATTAGACGATGGCGTCTTGTGGGCAATCGATAGAGTCCACATGCAAAATAGACTTCCGATTTTCTCTAGCGAGCGCGTTTCTGCGGACATGAACGGCAGAGGAGAGATTGGAGAGAGCATCCCGTGAGTTGAGTGATAGACGCGCATATGTAATTTTATTTTACTTTTAAAAACGCCCCCCTTTCTTTGCAAAAAAAATCTTAAAAATATGCGAGAGAAAACTTTAGTTTTCTCTCTTTTCCTCTTCCTCCTCCTCCTCTCTTCTTTGCGCGCGCGAGACCACCACCACCATCATCATCATCATCAGACGACGAATGTTTAAACATGAATGCAACGCACGATTATATGAACACCAATCTCGCGCTCGACGACGACGACGACGATGAAAACGAGGACGCGCTCCGTTCGTTCGTTGAAACGCTCACTCTCGATGCCGACCGGCGAAATAAAAATACTACAATCGATGCTTTGAAGAAAAACGCTCCGAGCGATACTTTTTCCTTGCCTCCTAGTTTAGACCATTATCTGGACCAGTTGCTCAGAAATAGTTCAAGCGACGAGGACGAAGAAGACGCGTCGATGTGCGAAATGAGAGACGCTTTAGCATCGTGCGTGGAGGAGCCGCAAAAACAACGAAAAAAGAAGCGTTTAAAAACGTGCCTCGAGTTGATCATGAACGAGGAGGAGCAGTATCTGCCCTCTTCGGAAGAGGCGCAATTAAACCTAACCACGTTGATGCACGACGAAAAACAAGAAGGAATATTACGGTTCATGACCAGAGATAAAGATATGGATGCGTGGGGAATGTGCATGTCTGATGCGCGCGAGAAGAATGCAAAACGCAAAAGTAGTTTCAATTTCGAAGACGACGATGACGACAACGACGACGATGTTTTAGTTCCAAGCGGTATATTCTTCTCGAGCGACGACGCGATAATAACTGCAAACATCCCGGATCAAACAAATTTTCCATCACGAGAAGATGCGTGGCAATCAGAGAAAACGCCTGAGGTCACCGTGGAAGAGATCAAGAAAAAACGGTTGTCGCGTGCCGTACCAAAATCAAACCGAAGGGCGAAACCTCAAAATCCATCGAGGAGCTCTCAAATGAGAGGTGCATCCATTTTATGACTTACAACGTATTAACTTTCCTTTTAACCAACCACAGGCGTAACAAAGCACAGATTGACAGGAAGATACGAGGCGCACTTATGGGACTCTTCCAGTTCGCGTGCGACGCCAAAGCCTGGCGGTAGGACGCGAGGAAGGCAGATTTATTTGGGTGGGTATTTAACAGAGATCGAGGCGGCAAAAAGTTACGACAAAGCTGCGATCAAGCTATGGGGAACAAATGCTAATTTGAATTTCAATTGTGAAACTTACGCGGAAGATATTGAGGTGATGAAGTCCTATGATTTTGCCGATTACGTCAAGGCGTTGCGACGAGAATCGAGTGGATTTACTCGAGGTGTTTCGAAATATCGTGGCGTGACCAAACACGTTAAGAGCGCAACGAACAAACACGGCAAAACGTATACGAAGCAGTTATGGGAATCGCGCCTTGGTCGCGTGAAAGGATCCAAGTACGTGTATCTCGGAACGTTCGATAGTGAGATAGAAGCCGCGCGCGGTTATGACTTAGCGAGCTTAAAATTTCGAGGCGATAAAGCCGTGACAAACTTTGATAAAAGCAACTATTCCGAGACGGAAATAGAAACGTACAAGTTCCCACATCGAGCTGCTATTTGTGACGATACTAATGATAACGACGACGACGGCGACGATAACGAGGGCACCAAAAAGATAAAGAAGAATAGGAATAAGAAAGACAAGGCGAAATGGAAGCCATGAAAATGTTCTTCATGTGTTCTATATGAGTTGTATTTTTCGTTTTTACAAGGATATTAAACTTTTGTATGGTATATAGATACGCGACACGCTGTGATACTGCAACGCGCTCTTGCTCTTAACTCGAACGCGATGCTTTCTTAAAGATGAGAAGGCTACATCCACAAAAAAAGAATTGAATTATCGGGATCCTCCGCGTTTCTTTTTTCGGTTGCCTCTTCGACTGCCCCGGCTAATATTATCCCCACCATCTTCCTGGACTTTCGCCGGTCCATCTTCAAAATCCCCAAACTCGCTCTCAACTGCGCTCTTCACTTTCGCAGGTCCGTCGTCAAAATCGGTAAACTCCGCAGAAATGGCGTTCGAGACGTCAACTTTCGGAGCCGCCGCCTTTGGTATAGTCGCGCCCGATCTTCGCTCTCTTTTCGGAACGTAATCCACTCTCACAGGTTGCGAAGACGCCGCACCACCATTACCTGCCGCCGAGGCACCACCAACGTTGACCATTGGTTTAGTCGTCTTTCGTAAATACACCGTTTGCGCAGTCGTGACGATGTTGTTAAAGAACCAATACAACGTCAATCCAGCCGGCACGTTCAAGGAGAAGTAGCCAATCATCAACGGCAAAAACTTCAAAATCGCTTGCGATTGTTGTTGCGCCGGATCCGTAGACTTTGCCGAGTCTGGTTGCATGATCTTTTGCGACACCGATTGCGAAATGACCAACAAAACCGGCAAGACCAAGTACGACAACGCATCGTGCCAACCAATGGGAGGCGCGCCATCCACAAGCGGAAACAACCATGAAAACCCAGCGCCGTCGTTTCTCATTTCAATCGTCGCTGGTCCACCTAAACTCGGGATCCAGTAAAAGCCATCTTGCAACAAACCTTCTACGGAGGCGTTGGACAACGCTCGGTACAAACCAATGAACACCGGCAACGTCGCGAAGGTAGGCAAACATCCCGCCAACGGGTTGAAGTTCGCCTCTTTGTACAATCTCGCCGTTTCCATCTGTAATCTCTCCGGATCATTCGCGTACATCGCTTGTAACTCCTTCACTTTCGGTTGTAACGCTTGCATGTTCACGGAACCTTCAATCTGTTTCTTCGTAAGCGGAAAGGTGACCACCTTCACCAACAGAGTTAACGCGAGAATAGAGTACCCGTATGAATTCGACCCCGCGACGGGTGCTAAAACGGCATCGATACCTTCTAAAGTCGCCTCTAAGGCGTTCGTGATTGGCCCGAGCCAACCGCCTTTTTGTAACGCGGATTTCTTCTCCTTCTCTGGCTTTTGTGCGCTCGCCTCCACCGCCGGAGCTTGTTCCATCGTCATCTCCGCCGATGCGGCGTCGGCGACTTCAAACACTCTCTGCACCTCCGTTTGATTTAAAGACGAAGACGAATCGTACACCGCCGCGATGCGATCGGTGTCTATCGCGCCAATAGTCGCGAATCCCGCGCCAACCGCCGGTGGTAATAACACCGCGTTCGTGCGCACGGAAATCTTCTTCCTCCTAATCGTCGTCATCCTCATCAAAGAAGACGACATCTTCGCTCCGGATTGCTGGTTCAAAGCAGACGTGGTATCGCGACGAGACGAAGACGTGGACGTCTTCATCGCTCGAGACGGTGCGAGAGCAGTAAACGACGCGCTCATGTGCCTTTCAAAAATGTTTTTTGTTGTTGTTGCTGTTGATGTGCTTTGGGTCGTCGGGAAAAGAATTGAGTCTGGGGAATATATCGCTTGTCTATCCTAAAATCGCGTCTTTTTTTTTGTTCCCCAGTCAGTATTCGGACCGCTGTGGATGCTGACGTAGGACGAGAGCGACTTTTGATTGGACACAGAAGAAGATTACTGTTTTTCTTCTTTTTTTTTCTTCGTTTCGAGACAAACACAACAATAATAACAAGAAGAAAAAATCGACAACGACGACAAGACGATAAATACGAGCGAGATTATCCTTATATATGACCTTGTTTATCGATATATTATTACAAGCGTATATATTAAACTGGTTCAATTAGAAAACCAGCGCGTCTTTGATGAGTTTAATTTGCTCCTCGGCGTGGACGGACCCGTAGCCCGTGGACGGACTGGCGGATTGGTTTCGACCCGCGTATTTCAACTCGCCTTCTCTGCCGAGGTGCTTGAACAGCGTGCGTATGCGTTGGTCGACGTGAGTGTACGCGCCCATATTCAACGGTTCTTCTTGACACCAGACTACTTCGGCGTTTGGATAGCGTTTTAATTCGCGTTCGACTAAATCCCACGGGAATGGGGCTAACTGTTCGATGCGGCAAATTTTAATGGTATCTTCCGCTTTCAACGCTTCGCGCTCGGCATCCAACTCGTAGTAAACTTTACCCGAACAGAATACGAGACGTTTAACGTGATCTTCAACTGGAATGTTCGTTAAACCGCGCACTTTCGCTGTTTTATCCATGATCAGACGTTTAAATCGCGTGCCTTGGGCGTCCGTGGGAGAATCGACGTCGTCAAATTCACTCAAAGGCGAGACGCATTTGGGATGACGCAACAAGTTCTTCGGCGACATGACAATCAAAGGCTTGCGGTATTCACGGTGGATTTGTCGTCGGAGGAGATGGAAGTAGTTAGCTGGAGTGGTAACGTTACAGATTTGCCAGTTTGTGCCTTGAATGGCTAATCTCTTGGTTTGAGACATGTCGGGAACGACGCGAGGATCTTCGTCGGACATTTGTAAGAACCTTTCCAATCGAGCGGAGGAGTGTTCGGGACCTTGACCGTCGTAGCCGTGCGGGAGGAGCAACGTTAAACCGGTTTGTCTCAGCCACTTTGCTTCGCCGGAGGAGATGAACTGATCGATAATAACTTGCGCGGAGTTGGCAAAATCACCAAACTGCGCTTCCCAAATGACCAACGAGTTCGGATTGTCCAAAGAATAACCGAGCTCAAAACCGAGGACACCGAATTCAGACAAGGACGAGTTACAAACTGTGAAATACTTCAGGCCTTTTTCGTCTATTTTGTCACGGTATAAGTTACGCAATGGCAGAAACCTTTCGCCGGTGTTTTGGTCCTTGATAACCGCGTGTCGATGCGAAAACGTACCTCTTTCGACGTCTTGGCCGGATAAGCGCACGTGGTTGCCTTCGTTCAGCAGAGTACCAAACGCAAGCATTTCTGCGGTGGCCCAATCAATGTTCTCTCCGGTTTCGAACATTTTTCTTCTGGCATCATACACGCGCTTGACGATTTTGTGCGGCGTGAACGTTTCTGGAATTTCGGTAATTTTCGTGCCAACTTCTTTCAAGACTTGCGGGTCGACCCCGGTATTCCGGATGGAGGCGAATTGATCCGGCGATTTAAAGCCTTGCCAGTGCGATGATACCCAATCGCGAAACTTCGGCACGTAGTTTTTGGACAGCTCGAATTCCGTATCCAATTCTTTCAAGATTTCTGCGTGTTTTGCTTTCACTTCATCCGCCGTGAGAACGCCTTCCTTGATCAACCTTTCTGCGTATTGTTGATGCGCCGAGACGTGTTTTTTGATCACTTTATACATCAAAGGCTGCGTGAACATCGGCTCATCAATTTCGTTGTGACCAAACTTTCTATAACAGACGATATCGACGACCGCATCGGCTTTGAACTTTTGTCGCCACTCCAAAGCGAGTTGCATGACCCACGCAACGGCTTCGACGTCGTCGCCATTGACGTGGAACACCGGCGCCTCAATACACTTGGCGACGTCAGTACAATACATAGACGATCTCGAATGTTTTGGATCGGTCGTGAAGGCGACTTGATTGTTCACGACAATGTGCAAAGTACCTCCGACGTGATATTCTGGAAGTTGCGACATGTCCAACGTCTCGTACACGATACCTTGACCGGAAAAAGCGCCATCGCCGTGTAGAAGCACCGGGATGACCGTTTCTTTCTCGTAGTCTTTGTTATAAAACTGTCTCGCCGCGCATTTCCCGATAACTACCGTGTTCACGGCTTCCAAGTGCGACGGATTCGCAAGTAACGACAACTGAACTTTTTTATCTTGGTTCAAGCCTCTTCTGGTGACTACGGACGTACCCAAGTGATATTTTACGTCGCCCGAACCAGTGTATTGCGATCCGCTCAAGCCCAACTCGCCGGTTGGTTTCGGTCCGCCTTTAAACTCGTTAAAGATGGTTTGTAAAGGCTTACGGATAACATTCGCTAAGACATTCAAACGTCCTCTGTGCGGCATGCCAATGTTGATATTCTTCACTCCCAAATCCGCCGCTCGATCGACGGCTTCTTCGAATCCGGGAATCAACGTTTCGCACCCTTCCAATCCAAAGCGTTTTGCCGCGGTGTACTTGTTCGATAAAAACGTCTCGAACAATTCTGCGCGCGCTAATCGCTCGAATAAAATCTTCTTACGTTCCGGTTTATAACCTTTTTGCGTGGGCGTCTCGATCCGTTCACGCAACCAGTTACACTTTTCGCGATCCATTATGTGCATGTACTCGTACCCGATGTTTCCGCAATACGTCTCTCTTAATCGAGACAAAATATCTCTCAACGTCCAATACGGTTGATCCTCAGCCAAGAAACCTTTCATGCGCCAAGTTCCAAGAAAAAACTCGCGATCTAAATCTTTTTCCGTGAAACCGTACAACTCTGGATCCAAAGACACGTTTACGCTCTTCTTCCCCATCCCTAGCGGATCGAGCGTGGCCATCTCGTGGCCAGCCGTTTGGTACGCGCGCACCAGCAAAAGCAATCGCATGGACTCTTGAATCAAATCTGAAGTGACTTCAGACGGAGCCATCGCCGCACCGCTCGGCGCGGCTCTCCTCTCTCTCGCCACTGGCGCGTTCCCGTTCTTAGCGTCTTCCCACATCGACGACAACTCTTTCCCCGTCATCCCGCTATCTAAACTCTTCAATAAAGTCGCCCACGACTTGTCCATCCCCATGTCCCCATCCTCTTTCATTCGTTTCTCCATCTCTTCTAAATACGCCACGGAACTCGCGTTCAAAAATTCATCCTTCAGCTCTCTCATGGGCGTCGGTTTGTTCTCTTGTTCGGTCGGTCTCGAAGGAGAAAACGACGCCAACGATGCTCTCGCCACGTTCATTCTTTCAAAAAAAGAAGGAGAAGAGTGCCCCGGCTGATGAGCACGATACAAAGGATGATGACGCATCAAACCACCACCACCACCAACACAACCACCGCGAGTGCTCGCACCTCTCGTTGCTCCTCTCATCGCTCTCGAAGTCAAAGAAGAAGAAGAAGTAGAAGCGGAAGAAGAGGTGTGATGTAAACAACTCCGAATAGCAACGATTCCATTTTTACTCTTCGTCTTCGTCGAAGAAGAAGAACAAGTCGTTGAAGAAGAAGTAAAAAAAGAAATCAAATCTCTCCCTCCTTTGCTGATACCACTACCGTTATAATTTATTGTCGCGCATCGTCCAAAACTCCCAGCGGCGGCGACCCGAAGAAGCGCTCTTTTCGCGGACTCTCTCATGTTCCCTTTCTTCCTCTTCTTCTTCTTTTTTCAATATGTGCCGTCCCCCCCTTCTTGTCGTTTGGTCGGGTTTTTTATTCTCATCAGGAAGGAAAGAGTGTTATGAGTCACTCGCTTTTTTAATACTTTAGGGTTTCAGTCCCAATTTTTTGAACCTTCCATACTTTTCTTTTCTTTGTCTAGGGGCAACGACGAACTTGTTCTTCACACGATAATAAGAAGAACGTAGGAATGAACTATCAAACGTCCACGCAGAAAAAATCGTGGACGTTCGCGTCGTCCGAAGAGCTCGACAGACGGAGAAAAGAGCAGAGGAAGAAAGTATTGGTTTTATTGTTGAGTAATACTGATACTAATAACAATAACACTAACAACAATAAAGCGGCGAAGGAGGAGTTTTTGGAGGATGAGAAGAACGCTGAAAAGTTGGAAAAGGAATTCTCCTTCCCCACGGCGAAAGAAGAGGAGATATATCGGAAACGATTGGAAGCGAAAATCGACCCGTTGTGTTCGGCGTTCAACTTACCGATAAAAGTGACGCAAACCGCGACGGCTTTGTTTAAGAGGTATTGCTTATCGAATCCAATCGTGATGACGAATTTGAAAATTGTCATGGTGGCTTCGGTGTACGTGGCGTGTAAAGTGGAAGAGTCGTACGTGAGCGCGGAGCAATTGTGTAAAGTGGTGAAAGACATCGATTATAACAAAGTGCTGAACGCGGAGCTGGCTGTTTTGCAAGGGGTGGATTTCCAGTTGATTTCGTTCGGAGCGTTTCGGCCGCTGCGCGGGTTTCGCGCGGATGCGATACACAGCGTGAATAGCCGCGATGATAGTAGTAGTAATAATAAAGAGGTAGCGATAGAGAAAATCAGGGAATGTTATAACAAATCGCAGGAAGATTTGAAGAAGCAGCTGTTGACGGATGCGATGTTTTTATTTCCTCCCGGGCAGTTGGCATTGTCGGCATTTTTGAAAGCCGCCAGGGAGGTTGAGTGTAAAGAGTTGGAGGAGTACATCGTGACAAAATGTTTACGAAACGAAGCGGATTTGTTAAGGAATTTAGATACGATTGAAAAAATGACCAGAGAAGAAGGCGCGGAGCCGAAGGAAGCGGAAGCTAAGAAAGCTGATCAGGCGATGAAGGCGTTCCAGAAGAAGAACGCCAAGACGCTCGGGGCCACTTTGAAGAAGCAAGCGAGCAAGGAAAATCTAGCCGTCCAAGACGATGAAGAAGACGAAGAGGCGAGGAAGAAAAAGAAACAAAAGATGATGGAAGAGGAGAGAGCGAAAGAAGACGCGGCGTTCGATTGATGAAATAGCATATAGTATAGTAGAAGTGCTTTTAGTGCATAGAATTTTTTAGATTTTGAAAAAGTTACCTAATATACAACAATGTTTAAATGAACTCTCACGCGTGTTTCATTTTAATTGGCGTTGGCGTTACCGACGCGCATCATCAACTCGTAACTCGCCATCAAATCCTTTTGCGCATCCGTCATGGCCGGTTTAGATTCATCCATCGCGTACGCGATTTCAGCTTTGACAGCCTTGTCTTGCTCCGGCGTCATTTCGGGATCCTTCGCTTTGCCGTCGTCGTAATCGTCACTTAAAATGTTGTCCAAATACGCGTTCATGTCTTTAATTTTCTTCGCTTTCGCTTTCGCATCTTCTTTTTTATCTTCTTCTTCTTCTTCTCCCAAACCCGCGTCTTTCTTACCGCTCTTCGTATCTTCATCGTCATCTACACCGAAGGAGCTTAAAAACTCGCCGGACTCCTTGAGAAATTGTTTCGCTTTGGCTCGAGCCTCCTTGATTTCTTCCAGTTGATCCTCATCTGGCTTGTATTTCTCCGCTTCTTCTTCTTCGGCTTCTTTCTCGAGTTCGAGTTGGATTTCATCGACCGAGCGACCACTGTCTTCATCACCGTCGTCGTCGTCGATTTCTTCGATTTCCTCAACCGTAGTCACGCCGCTGGCTTCATCGACCGTCACCGTAGACTTTGTCTTACCCTCCGTCGATGAACTGGCCGCTGGCTCAGCCGCCGACTCTTCGTCGTTGTCTTGAGTTTCATCTTCTATCGTTTCAGTTTCTTTTACTTGCTCTTTGTGGTGTTTTTTGGAGGAGGATGAGGAGGAATGTTTCTTCGCCGGCGCCTCGAGCAGCACTTCCCCTTCTTCCTCTTCCTTCGCTTCGTCGCCAACTTCTTCCTCGGCAGAACCTGTCGTCTTTTTTGAAAGATGGTGATGGTGTTTCGACGACAAAGAAGAGGTCGATTCTTCCTCCATCTCCTTTTCCTCGTGCTTTTTACTGCTGTGCTTGGTCTTCGTCTCTTCCACCAACGGAGCAGGTAAAGGCGGCTCTTCCTTCGCCATCTCTTCACTCGCCACTTCCTCCGCCACTTGCTCTTCAGCCTTCTCCTTCTTAGCGGAGAGATGATGCTTGTGACGACTGTTCTCTAAGTCCGACGTTAAAGCTGCCGCCGCTTTTTCCTCCGCTTCCTCCTTCAACTCCTCCGCTTTCTCTTCCACTTCCTCCTTCAACTCTTCGCCCTTCTCCTTTGCCTTGGCCTCCGCCTCTCTCACTGGTTTCGAGTGCATGAACGAAGCAATCATAGATCTCGCGGATTCTAGGATGGATTTATCTTCTCCGTGCTCTGATTTCGCGAGCTTCGACGACGGCGACGAAGTTTTGCTCGAGCTTCTTCTGCTTCTCGAGGCGGCCCCCTCGAGAGAATCAATTCCGCGAGAAGAAGAAGAACCTTTCCCTAACGCAGCCATTCGTCTCGGAAGAACACCACCACCGTTGATGTTACTTCCCGCGACAGAAGGAGAAGGAGAGAGAGACGACACGGCCAACGCGACCATGGCTGTCGCGCACACCGCACCGATCGCGCTTCCGTACGCTCTTCTCTGCGATGATGATGATGATGATGATTTTTTCGTCGACTCCTTCGTCGTCGTCGTTCTCGCGCGTCCTCCTTCTCTCTCCATCAAAGAAGAAGAAGAAGAACCGAGTAAAGTCTGCGTTTCGTCGGACGTGGTGTTCATGATGATATGATACCGATTATTACAACAGCAAGAGCTCTTTAACTCTCCGAGCTTTTTTCGATCTTCGTGAGAGAGCGCGCGCGCTGTTGTTGCGTGTTTTGTTTGGTGTGCAACAACAGACCGCGGCCTCGAAAACGAAAGAAGGGGGGCGGGAGCTTAAAAAATCTACGAAAACCCTAAATATTGAAAACCCTAAATATTAAAAACGTGCTTCCGGCGGCTTTGTGGAAAGAAGGAAAACGACAACGACAGAATTTAACCAACCTAATAAAGCGCACAAAAGTAAGCGCACGCGCGCGCACGAACCGTCGGAGGAGAATAAAAGGCATCGCACGGGTGAGAGAAGAGACGCATACGCATACGCGCGTGCGTAATTATCTCTTTACGCGCGTTGTTCTCTCTTTCGCTTTTATTTTTCTCTCTCTTTTTCCTCTCTCTCTCTCTCCGAAAAACGGCGGACTACCCCCGGACCTCCTCGAAGACATGTGGGAGCGATGGTTTCCAAGATGCCAACACGAACGATGGATTTATATTTTTAGGACACCTCTCGGAAACACTCGAGAGCCTTTCTCCTTCAAAACGAGCTGATCTCGACGACCATCGGATTTCTAGTTTGTGCCTCGGAGCGACAGTTTTATATGTTTTCTTTCTTTCGTGCTTCTTTTCCAACGAAACCTCTGACTCTCTCTTTCTCACTCTCTCTGAACCGGAAACAGGGAAGGACGACGACGACGACAACCGGTGCGAAAATGTACGCTTATTTGTTGTAAAACTATTCTTTGCTATTACTCTGTTGCGCGCTATTACAAATGACTACATCGCATGACTCGCTTTGCTACAAAATCTCTCTCTTTCTCGTGGTAAAGGAGGGTTCGTTTACGACGCGCCGTCGTCCTCGTCGTCTTCGCTCTTCTCTCTCAATATCCCGCACGCCACGTTCCTCCCTTCCTCCACGAGCACGTTAAACGTCGCCACGCAGTTCGCCGTATCCATAACCTCCACCGCCATCCCCATTTTCCTCGCCCACTTTAAACTCTCCTCGGGAACTTGTCTCAGCGTTTTCCCGGTCCCGAACAAGAGCACGTCCGGCGTTTCCTCCAACAGTTTCACGTAAATCAACGACTCCACGGAGATATCCGAAACTGTTTTCGGTTTCCACAAAGCGCGGAAGTTTTTGTGCACGAAAACCGACGAACGCAGTTCCTCTCGGTTGATTTCGAACCACTT
>Ga0255772_10004315_pt1 | contig 13441 bp, 30 predicted proteins | sample 071ome_34_FD_179970 | JGI IMG/M metagenome (GOLD analysis project Ga0255772, IMG submission 179970) | Coastal salt marsh microbial communities from the Groves Creek Marsh, Skidaway Island, Georgia - 071411BT metaG (version 2) | ecosystem: Environmental > Aquatic > Marine > Intertidal zone >...
CTTTTAACAAATGTTGTTGTACTGCCTTCACCAGCACCGTTTTCGTTGTACGCAGTCACACTTACATCAAATGGTGACTGTGAATTGTTTGAATAAGTATGAGTAGGAGTTGAGTCTGTGGTTGCTGTAGTGGTTGTGCCATCACCCCAATCAATAGTATAATGTGTTGGGTTACCTGTAGTACTGATTGTCAATGTACTAACCAAAGGAGCACCACCTGTTGCATTATCCACAGTAAAGTTAACATCTCTCACAAAAGTATTTGCGTAGATATTGTATGTGGCTTCGTTTAATCTGTCAATAGCCTCTGATATATTTGTACTATTTGTAAAACTAGTAACAGCACCTTGTCTAGTTACACCTGTATTACCTGCATAATCACCTTGATCAGGTGTAATGTGCCAATCTAAATCACCATTAGCATCTATATTTCCAAGTAAAATACCAAATCCACTACCGGATAATTCAACACTTAAAGCATCTAATTGTGCCTTTGTTACTAATTCGCTGGATTGTGTTGCATTTGCACCTACAATAGTAGTTAATGCGCCACCTTCATTAGTGATACTGAAGGAACCTGTATCAGCATTTCCTACTAATTTGGGTCCGTTTTTTCCAAGTTGTAAATTGTTTCCTACGCCAATTAAACCGTAGTTTTTAACCTGTGCCACTAAATAACTCCTATGATACTAGTATTTATCTATATTGACAAAATGCTAAAACATAGTATAATATACACATGACCACTGTAAATAGAAAAATGATGATACTTGAATCCTTAGTGTCTGCACTGGGTGAAGAAGTAGTACCTAAAATAACAACTAAAGTTTTAGCTCAGAGAAGTGATGTTACAGAAGCGGCCTTATACAAACATTTTAAAGGTAAAAACGAAATATTTTTAGAACTGTTTACATTTATAGAACAAACAATTACTGATAAGATTTGGGAAATAAGAAACCAATCTATTCCAAATTATGACAAAATAAGAAATATATTTTTCTTTATGGTGTTGTTTGTGGAAAAGAATCCAGGGTTTGCAAGAATATTAACAAGAGAATCTTTAACATCAGATGAAATAGAACTTATAGAAAAAGTTAATATTTTGTTTGTTAATTTAGAAAGAGAATTTACATCATTAGGACTTGACTCTATCAAGGCAAAATTTTTAGTTAGTCAGTTGCAGGGAGTATATTGTGATTTTGTAAGAGGTAAATTTAAAACCAACATGTCAGAATATATGGAGTTTTACTACACACTTTTACAAAAAGCAATAGCATGAGATATCTAGTATTAGGTGATGTACATGCAGAATACGGTCCTTTCAAAAAGGCCTGTGACTATGCTGTATTAAATAACTTACACATACTTAGTGTGGGTGATTTAATTGATAACGGCCCTGATGGTTACAAAGTATGTAAAGATATATCTGAGTTTATAGATACAGGATGGGCGTCTGTTATTTGGGGCAATCACGAATGGAAAATACACAGATGGTTAAAGGGTAATGATGTAGTATTAGGACCACCAAACTTAGTCACAACAAAACAAATGGAAGAAGATGAGGAATTCAAAAACTTATTCCAATCATTAGTACCAAACTTCAAACACTTTATGCAATTAGGTGATAAGATTTTTATTGCTCATGCAGGTATGCATCCAAGTTTTTGGAGTAGTGATAAACAGAATCCTACTAAAGAACAAATAAATTACATGATGTTTGGACAAGCAGATTACAGCAAACAATATGAACACAAAGGCCAAACATATCCTCACAGAATATATGATTGGACTGAATATGTACCAGAAGGTGTGACATTAATAGTTGGACATGACCCTGCCCCTATGAGTAGCAAACCAACATTTGATGTTTTTCAATCTGCGCCAACAACTATTACAAGTCCTTTGGGTGGGAAGACTATATTCACAGACTGTGGTGCCGGAAAGGGCGGACACTTATTTGGTGTAGTGGTAAATAGTGACAGTGGTTCAGTAGAAGAAACAATAGATTTTAGCAAATGATAGATTACACAACAGTTGCTATAGTGGCACTTTTATTAGTGTTTTTATACTTTAACAACAGAAACAATAGGCCAAGACATTGAAACTGGATTACAAAGACTGCGGAAAGATAGGATTTACATGTAGTACATTTGATTTATTACATGCAGGTCACATCACAATGCTGGAAGAAGCAAAAAGACATTGTGATTATCTTATAGTGGGTTTGCAGACAGATCCCACTATTGATAGACCTGAAGATAAAAATGCACCTATACAAAGTATTGTGGAAAGACAGATACAGTTGGCCGCAGTAAAATATGTTGATGAAATAGTCATTTATACAACAGAACAGGACTTAATTGACTTATTATTAACATTACCAATAAATACAAGGATACTAGGTGAAGAATATAAAAACAAACCTTTTACAGGTAAAGACATTTGTAAGGAAAGAGGCATCAAAGTCATCTACAATGGCCGAGATCATTCCTTTAGTAGCACATCACTCAGAAACAGAGTATATGAAGTTGAAAGCGAAAGAAATAATTAAATCATCATTGTTTGTAGTAGGAACTCTCGCCTTAATGAGATTGTTTCCAATGCTACCAAACTTTACACCAATCCTTGCACTGGCATTATTCATGCCATCATTAACTAAAAATAAATCATTGCAATACGGACTTCCAGTATCTATTATGTTTATTACAGATTTATTTTTAGGTTTATACAGTACTATGCCTTTTGTTTACGGAGCATTTTTATTAGCAACATATATTTCTAATAACAAAAACTTATTAGAAGCAACTGCCTATAGTTGGTTAGCATGGCATGTAATAGTAAATACACCAATGGCTTTAACAGGACATGGTTTTGCACCATTTACGCCTGAAGCATTACTATTTGATGTAAGACTATTAGCAAGTACTGTTTTATATTTGGGAGTATTTAAGACAGCAGAAACACTATGGCAGACAGCATATCAAAAAGTATTGCAAAGACAGTAACCTGGAGAATAACTGCTCTAATAGTTACCTTTACAATCGCATATTTTATTACAGGTAGTGTAAAATGGGGTACAACTATTGCCCTGTTTGATTTCTTTATAAAATCCTTTATTTACTTTGTCCATGAACGTTTGTGGAACAGAGTAAAATGATTGTTATAAATTTCTGGGGCGGTCCAGACTCAGGAAAAAGCACACAAGCAACAGGCCTATTCCATCGTATGAAATCAGATGGATATAGTGTTGAGATAGTCAATGAGTTCGCAAAAATGTGTGTTTGGGAAGACAAGTTTGATATGTTACAAGATCAGTTTTATGTGTCAGCAAAACAAAACAGACGTGTGATGAGATTAGAGGGCAAGGTAGACTTTTGTATTACTGATAGTCCTTTGATGTTGGGTGCTGTTTATAGAGATGCCTATGGTGAACCACTTTACTCAGAACTTATTGACAAATTGTGTTATGAATGTTATAATAGGAATAAGAATATAAATTTCTTTATGAAAAGAAGTTTAAAAACCTATGAACAGAGAGGAAGAGAACAGGATTATCAAGGAGCATTACGCATTGATGAAAAGATGTACAAGTTAATGAAAGACTATAATATACCATTTTATCACTTGGACATGAATAAAGATGCAGTGGAAATTGCTTACAAATATGTTTTGAAAAGACTGGTTAAGAACAATATATGATAGTTTGCGTCTGCAAAAATATAAATGAAACAAAAATGCGAGAATTGTTAGCAGAATCACCTTTGGAAACCGTAATGAAGGAAACAGGTGTATGTACAAATTGTTGTAGTTGTAAACAGACTATTCAAAACATTGTGCTGGAAAATGCTGTAGAAAAATATAACAATGAAAGATAAATTTATTAATGCATTTATGAATTGTGCAGAAACATTCGCTCAACTTAGTAGTGCCACACGAGCAAAGGTTGGTGCTATTATAGTAAAGGACAACAGAATTATAAGCATTGGTTATAATGGTATGCCCAGTGGTTGGGATAACGAATGTGAAACAGAAGAGAGATGGAACGATGTCCCACACATGCGAGATGAGTATGAAAAAAAGGGTGCAAAGTTTCATGATATACCACAGGGTGCATACTGGATACTTAAAAAAAGTAAACCAGAAGTATTACATGCAGAAACTAATGCCATTGCCAAAGTTGCACAGAGTTCAGAAAGTTGTAAAGATGCAGTACTTTTCTGTACACATCTACCCTGTATTCAGTGTGCTAAATTAATACATCAGAGTGGAATCAAACATGTTTATTTTAGAGAGTCATACAATGCGGCAGTTGGCAGTGGTATGGACTTCCTAGAACGCAGTGGAATAGGCTTGACAAAAGTGGAAAATAATATATAATATATAATTAAAGGTATGAATATGAGTAAAAGTACAACACAAATGACAAAATCAGAGTTGCTGGAAGTCATTAATGAAAAAAACAGAGTAATAGCAGAACTAAATGCCAAAATAGATGATTTAGAAGGCATGGCAGTAGTAAGTCAGGCTAAGCCTTTAGATGCTGATACTAGTAGATTAATTAGTACAATGAATGCTAGAATTAAGGCATTAGAGGAAAAACTTGATGGCTAGAGTATTTGTTTACGGCACATTAAAAAAAGGCAATGAAGTCAGGGGAATGGACAAATTTCCTGGTGCTGAATATATAGGCAGTGGTGTAACCAAAGACCCACTTTATGATATGCTGGACTTGGGTAGTTTTCCTGGTGTTATTATCTCCAAAGGCAATGACAGAAGACTTAAAATATCAGGCCAAGTATATGAAGTAACTGATGAACTATTCAATCAGTTAGATCAGATAGAAGGTTATCCAATGTTTTACAACAGAAAAGAAGTTGCTACAGACTTAGGCAAGGCTTGGATGTATTATGTTCCTAATGATGGAGAGTATTTATTATATAAAGATTTAGAATCAGATCAAATACAAATTAAAAATGGAGTGGCGACATGGCTGTAGAAACACTTATACAAAACATAACACAATGGCATAGGGACAGAAACCTTATTGAAGGTGCAACAGACAAAGATCAATTGGCAAAACTAATTCAGGAAATGGGTGAGTTAAGCGATAATATCTGCAAAGGCAATGACATTGCAGATGACATTGGTGATATGATTGTGGTATTAATTAATATTGCAGAAAGAAACAATTTATCAATAGAACAATGTTTGGAACAGGCATGGAACGACATTAAAGATCGCAAAGGCAAAATGGTAGATGGAATCTTTGTTAAGGAGGAAGACTTATGATAAGATCATTATTAATTTTATTGATGTTAACCAGTTGTGCTGGTGGAAGTTTAAGGCCGGATATGCCGGCAACAAGTGAGGCTAGAAAGGCCTGTAATTTTGTTTTAGGTAGAGTAATATCAGTTCAGGATATTTTAATAGAAGCAGACAGAGAATCAGCTCAGGCAGTTGGTGCCACAATTGGCGGTTATGTTGGCAACAGAGTATCTGATGGTGAAAGTGATTTAGAACAAACAATGACAACTCTTGCAGGAGCGGCCATTGGGAATAAAATAGGAGATGCTATTGGTCAAGCAAAAGCAAAGGCAGGTATTAATATTTTTGTTGAGTTAGACAGTGGTGTTGGTATTAGTGTTGTACAGGAAAAAATTGAGACTCCTATTTTAGAAGGACAGCAAGTATTAGTAAGCGGTTATCCTAGACCAAGAGGTTATTATAACAGAGATTCTGCTTGTACATTAAGAGTTTTACCAAGATAAAATGGAAGGAATAGGCCTACTTTTTTTATTAAGTATAAAGCATGTAATCGCTGATTACTTTTTACAAAAGGGTTGGATGATAAAAGAGAAAGGTGTGTATGGTGCCCAAGGTGGTATTGCACATGCCAGTATTCATTCAATAGGAACATTTTTAGTATTATTTCCTTTCTTTAATCCTGTTTTAATTTTTATATTAAGTGTGTTAGACGGTATAGCACATTATCATATAGATTATTTTAAAAGCAATTATAGAAAAGGCAAAACCCTAAGTACAAATGATGCAGAGTATTGGATGATACATGGAGTTGATCAATTTGCACATTTTGTAACATACATTTTGATTGCAAGTATTTTAGTAATGTGGTTTTAATGGCTGATGAAGTTAAAAACAAAGAATGGGAAAAACATGTTGCTGTTACAGAATTACTGGGCATAGATCTAAAATGTCCTCATTGTAAAACTATATTAAAAGAAAATGACAAAGGAAGAACTGGTAGAACTAATAAACAAACTACACCCTGAAGATACAAAAGGAGAGATGAGTGGAGTATTCATTGGAAGGCATGGGGAGGTTGTTACTACCGATAGTATTCGTATTGATATGGATGGGGGTAGAGTTATATTGGCTCAAAAGGGATCAGGTGAAGCAGAACAGAATAAAAAGAATTGGCAACAAGAATTAGAGTTTATAAGAAACAGAAAATAATGGATATTGATAAATCATATTTTTTAAAAATAGAAAACTTTTTAGATACATCTGAATGTGAGTCTATTGCAAAAAAATTTAATGATTGTTTGGAAATTAATAAAGATATTATGAAAGAAGAAGGCCACAGAGACCATTATTACTCATTAAAAGATTCTGATATTTTTAAAAAAACGTCCGAAAAAATATTAAAAAAATTTAGTACAATAATTGACAAAGAGTTATTACATACCTACACTTATGTAACATATTACGAACCCGGTGCTATTCTATATGAACATATAGATAGACCAGCGAATCAATATGGTTTAAATATTAATGTACAAAAAGAATCTGAATGGCCTATATTTTTAAGACATCCTGAAAGTGATGAAATAACAAGAATTGATCAAAATCCTGGTGATGCATTCATTTACAAAGGTAGTGAAGTTCCACATTTTAGACCCAGACTTAAAACAGGCAACTCTATACAATTTATGATATTTGCTGTAGATAAAAATAGTCCTTTTAAAAAATTTGCTGGTGATAGTCAAGACGTACCCTGGCAAGATTATGATTGGCCTAACAAAGAACAACAACTTGAAAAGGCAAAATTTTACAATCAACATTCATCAAAAGGCATTGATATAAATGAAGAGTATTTAAGGAGTTTAGGATTATGAAACACATGATCAAATGGCTTAAAATATCAGCCGCTATCAACATTTATCTTAGTATACTATTAACATTAGTACTAATAGCATTAATTATAGACATTAGTTTAGATAGTTATTGGCATGGTGCAGATTTTGTTCAACAAATTGAAAGTAAATTAAACGGACAGGATATTGAATAAATTAAAATTATGGCAGAAAAGATATATTCTTTCTGTTAAAATATTATTATCAGTTGTGTTTGCTAGTACTGTTGGATTCATATTCTATCACGTTCCTTATGATTCATTGTTCTTATACCCATTCTACATGGGGGCGGGACTTGTATTTTTATATTGGTATGCAATAGAAGATGCTAAATGGGATATGAATAAGGAATGGCAAAACTGGATGGATAATAAATTAAATTCAAAAGAATATGTAGATGCCTTATTATATATCCATCACAAGCAAATGAATTTTGCTGTAGATCCCACACTACCATTCACTACAACTGATTTAGATTTAGATTACGATGCTTTTTTAAAAGAGAAATTTAAGGGCTATCCATTCATACAGGAATTGTACAAATGAAATATGAAATAGGCAACCATTTTGAAATAGCATATGATCCGGATTATGTTACATTTACCTTTTCGTTATTGTTACCTAACTTAAACGATTTACAAGAAGCATATGATGAATTATTTGATGACAGAGACTATGAAGAGTTTGTGGAAGATCTTTTGGAAGGTTGGAAACAAAAAGAGTTTTTAGAATATCTTTATGACGAACAATCAGATCAGTTCTTTGATGAGATTATGCAAAAGGAAAATCGCAGAGGCACAATTAAAGATATCAAAGTAGTAGACGATGGTGACAGAAAAAGATTAATGTGTTGGTGGTCACCACCTGAATGGTTTGTTAAAGTTTTTAACGACAACAATGATGACACAGATTACATGATAGTGGAACAAAATATAATAGAGGCAATAAGCGATAGATTATGAAAGACACAGACACAATAAAAACACAATACAAAGGCATGGAAATGAGTGTGGGAGAGATAAAAAACTCCAAACGAATACAGAAAAGTGCTACACCAAAGGGCGATTTAAGTTGGTATGTAAAATGGATTGCCAGTGCCTTTATTTTAGTAAGTATGACAATCAGAGGTGTAGAAGGTTTACAATTTTATGATTTAGTACTCAGCCTATTTGGTGTAACAGGTTGGTTTATAGTGGGTATGTTGTGGAAGGACAGAGCATTAATTTTACTAAATGGTGTTGGTATATTTTTATTCATTAACACACTGATCAGAGACTACTTGATATAATGAAAGTATTAGTTACAGGTGACAGTTTTGCAACATTAGATCCTAAACAAAGCCATTGGGCAACAATATGGGGAGAACAAAACAATTTTAAAGTGGAACACAAGGCATTTCCTGGTCAAAGTCATGTTAATATTGTGACCACTGTTTTAAATACAACAAATTTTTCTGATTATGGTCTTGTGATTTACCATGTTACAGATTATTTGAGAGCTCAAATAGATTTAACAGATGCTGGTTTTAATAACATATTGAATAATATTTTGGGATTTTACAGTGATGTGAATTTTACAAAAGCAGAAAAACTAAACATCTTAGACAGATCAAAAGCATTAACTGATTTTGTATATGACCCAGTAAACATATCACCTAACAACTTGGATCCAGAATTTATTCAGGACAAAGATTGTAAGGACAAAACATTAAATTTATATAACAGTATAAATTTATATTGGTTGATGCAGGCAAATTATAACAGCATGAGATTGTTACAAAATACCTGTAAGATAAACGGTGTTCCAATAATTTTAGTTATAGAACCAGACATGAGTAAATTTGTTGATACAGAATTTTATAGTGAAGATACTTTAATTTTTATGACTAACATAGAACTAGATCAAGATAGTAATACTACAGGATGGGAAGAAGACAGTACAAATCATTTAAGTAAGAGTTGTCACAATCAAATAAGTGGTGTTTTTAATAACTTTATCATAAATAATAATATATTAAAACAGTAGTTAATAAATAGTAATATGGACACAAAAAAACTTTTACAATACAACAGAAATCCAGAACTGTCTCCTTGGTTTCAAGAGAGACTTGAAGAACTCGTAGAAGATGGTGTTTATCACACTGACATTGACAAGTTAAGAGACGGTATTGTAGATGGTTTACAAAAATACAGGGACGATTACAATTTAAAAAATGTTGTAATTGGAATGAGTGGTGGTATTGATAGTGCCTTAACAGCCAGTTTATTCAAAGCGGCAGGTTGGACAGTAACAGGAATCACTATGCCTGTACATCAAGTACCAGCAGAAACAGACAGAGGCAGAGAAGCCTGTGAAAAATTAGACATAGAACACTTACACATAGATCTAACAGAGGGCTACGAAAAGTTTAGAACCCACAGTGTAGCACCAGTAGACAAATTAGCCGGTGAGGCTCCACAAGGAATAGATCTCAGTTCACATGATTTAGACACACGAAAAAGATTGGGTAACATCAGAGCTCGTATGAGAATGATAACCTTATATAACCAAGCAAGTCTTAAAAAAGGCATTGTAGCAAGTACTGATAACTTTAGTGAACTTGCCGCAGGTTTTTGGACACTGCATGGTGATGTAGGTGATGTTGCACCAATACAATCACTAACAAAGAGTTGGGAAGTACCAGCATTAGCAGAGCTAATGGGTGTTCCTGAATCTATAATTTCCGCCAAACCTACTGATGGGTTAGGTGTTGGCAATGGTGACGAGGACCAGTTTGGTTTCAGTTACCTTGAGTTTGACATCGCAATGTTCAGTCTGTTAAACAGATGGAACTTTGTGCAGTTTGACTTGGAAGACGGAAAGGATAAATCCATTGTGGATAATGTTAAGCAACGCATAGCATCAACCACATTTAAAAGGATTAATCCTGTTAATTTAAATCACCCATTTGCTGAGGGTAGATACTCTCAGTTGGAAGAACTAGATAATAAACTAAGGAGTTAAACCATGGATAATTTCGTAATTTTTGTCATCGCAGTTCTAGTGATTGGTGGAGGAATTTATTTCTTCAACAAAGGAAAAGGAAAGGAATCTGCTCCAGTAGTAAGTAAGCCTACTCCTGCTCCAGCACCAGCACCAGCACCAAAAGAAGTTGCTAAAGAAGAAGTCAAGAAGGCTCCTACTAAAGCAGTTCTTAACAAGATGACTAAGAAAGAGTTAGATATGTTCGCTAAATCTGAGTTTGGTATCTCATTAGATGCAAGACTTAAGAAAGACGATATGATTAAATCTTTCCAGAAAGAAGTAAAAAACGCAAAATAATTGCAAAGTAAATGAGCCCTTACGGGGGCTCATTGTCTTTTATAATGAACACATTTACTATTACAGAAAACTTTTTTAGTGATGATATTTTAAACAATATCATAAGTAAATACTCATTATGGAACCCCTCAAAAGATATCTATGTGGATGGTTGGTATGACAGTCCCAATAAAGATAACCCCAAACAAGTATGTTGTCAAGAATTATCAAAAAGTGATAGCATTTTATTAACAGAGTTTCTTTATACCAGTGATAAAAGCATATTTAAAAACTACAAACCAATTAAAAACGCAACATTTAAATTGGTAAAAGCAAAACCTGGATACATTTTACATGAACATGAAGACAGTTGTATTGCCAGTCTAACTGTTTTTACTGATCCAACACTAAGACAAGGTACAGATGGTGCCGCTTTTTACTTAGAAAATGGTGTAAAATATATAATTTATAATAAGTATAATACAGCCATACAATGGAAAAGCACGTCAGAAGACTTGGAAATTAATCCACCACATGGGTCGTTAGTGAATACTACTGATAGATTCACACTGCAAATGTTTGTGTCTAATAATGCCGGAGGATTTGCATACTCAAATGGTAGCAAATATAATATGAATGAATAAATTTACTGTAACAGAAAACTTTTATTCCCAGGACATTCTGGAAAATGTTATCAATAAATATGTAAAGTTTAAAACCACAGACGATCATAGTGATTATTGGCCTGCAGGTGCTAAAAACAGTGGTGCAGAGGTAAAAGTTGAGCCTGTCAGTGACAAAGACCAAATGCTGTTAAAAGAATATCTATTTACAGAAGATATAAGTATATTTAAAGGATTTAAACCAATCAAAAACGCCACATTTACAGTATTCAAAGCAAAACCAGGCTTTATTTTATCAGAACATGTAGATAATTGTGTTGCAAGTTTAACAGTTTTTATAAATCCTGAAGCAACTTCAGACTATGGCGGAGAGTTCTTCTGGATTGATGATTCAGGCAAAGAACACATAGTTAATAATCGCTACAACACGGCAATACAATGGAAATCTCCACTTGGTAATTCAATATCTTTTAGTCCTGCCCACGGCACATTAGTCAATAAAAAAGAACGTTTTGTTATGCAAATGTTTGTAAAAAACATTATGTCAACATGGCCACAAATATAATATGAATGAATAAATTTACCATAACAGAAAACTTGTTTACCCAAGACATTTTGGATAACGTCATCAGTAAATACGCCAAATGGAACAGCACAGACAAACCCAGTGATTATTGGCCTGATGGTGATAAAAACAAAGATGTAGAAGTATCAATGGAACCATTAACTGACAGAGATCAAATGCAGTTAAAAGAATATTTGTACACAGAAGACATTAGTTTATTCAAAGGATTCAAACCCATAAAAAATGCCACATTCATGGTATTCAAAGCAAAACCAGGGTATATTTTATTAGCACATGAAGATCTAGGTGTTGCAAGTTTAACAGTTTTTATAGACTCTGATGCAACATGGGAGTCTGGTGGAGAATTTTACTGGATTGATGAATCCGGCAACAAAAACACAGTTAATAATCATTATAATACAGGTATATTTTGGAAATCCATTAATGGCAATACCAAATTCAATCCCAAACACGGCACATTAGTAAACAACACTGACCGATTTATCATGCAAATGTTTATCAAAGACAGATTTAAAGTGATGGAAAAATATAAAAAAATTGCTGAAGATGAATTGTTGATGGGTAGACGTTGGTCATAATTATTACACAGTTAAAAATACTTGACAAACAAACAAGTTAATATATAATAACAGTATGAAAAAATTAAGCACAAAACAAAAATTGCATCACAACAGATGTAATGCTCGTAAGCAACGTATTGAAGCCAAGCGAAAAGGTCACAGAAAAGCACAGAAGATCATAATGCAGAACTTGGAAAAACAATTAAGGAGACAGGTCAGACAACAGTCCTCTGACACTATCACTTTATAATGTTGACGTTGGCAGGTATACTGGCCTTTATAAGTATAGCACTTTGGGGTCTAGTCAGTACAAACAAAGAACTAATAGGTGGCTATGGTGTATTTGGTTGGCTTGTTATTATCTTTATTATTGCACCTGTTTTTATCTTTTTTGATGAACGAGGCTTACTGTGGGAATTTTTAATAATAAGCAACATCATTATGTGGAGTTGGTTATTGGGAGTATTTGATAGAGATTAATATGGATAGACCAGACACAAAAGCCCTAATGGAACTTATGAAGCAGATGCAGGAGGGTAAAATATCCCCTCAAGATGCACAGAAAAAGATGCAGGAAATAGTAAACATGGGTAAAGACACAGTAAAACCAGACGGAAACGATGGCAATTAAACCCCTAGCAAAAGACTACACAGATCTAAAAGCCTACATACAGGATAAGAAACAGTATGCCCAAGCAATGGGTAAGAATCCTAACCGTATAGCCCTACACTACTACAAAGAACAGGGTATATACTCTATACAAGATCTCCTACAACACTATAAAGATAACCCCTGGGCAAAGGGATTAGACCTATGACAGAAGAACTCGTAGGTATATTTTTAGTGTATGGAATACTGTTAGCCAGTACCATATTAAGTCACACCCTAAGGAAATAGCACTATGATTTACATTCCTATTACCACTGAACACGAAGAATATAAAACAGTATGGAATTATTACAGTAATATTTTTAAAACTGATAAGACTAGAAGATTATATCCTGCAATCAAACAGATGATTGTTTATGATTTAGCAAATCGTTGGGGCATTAGGCCTGCTTGGCTTACTAATTTTAAATTTAAACACATAGATTTTGTTAATGGTACAATTAAAGTAATGCATACAGAAAGAAAAGTAGATGAATTTACTTTAAAATTATTACAATTTGCATGGGATAATTATCCCTCTATAGTGGAACCTGACAGTTTTGTGTGTA
>Ga0255772_10004325_pt1 | contig 13425 bp, 17 predicted proteins | sample 071ome_34_FD_179970 | JGI IMG/M metagenome (GOLD analysis project Ga0255772, IMG submission 179970) | Coastal salt marsh microbial communities from the Groves Creek Marsh, Skidaway Island, Georgia - 071411BT metaG (version 2) | ecosystem: Environmental > Aquatic > Marine > Intertidal zone >...
GTTTACAAGGTATTCAAGGAGCTTTAGGAGCTCAAGGTGCTACAGGTCCTCAAGGTATTCAAGGAGCTTTAGGAGCTCAAGGTGCTACAGGTCCAGCAGGAACATCTGGTACTTCTGGATCTAGTGGAGCTCTTGGACCTCAAGGTTTACAAGGTATTCAAGGAGCTTTAGGAGCTCAAGGTGCTACAGGTCCTCAAGGTATTCAAGGAGCTTTAGGAGCTCAAGGTGCTACAGGTCCAGCAGGAACATCTGGTACTTCTGGATCTAGTGGTGCTCTTGGACCCACGGGCCCCACAGGTCCAACAGGCCCTACAGGTCCAACAGGCCCTCAAGGTCCTTTTGGTCCTACAGGAGGCACAGGCCCAACAGGTCCTCAAGGTCCTTTTGGTCCTACAGGAGGCACAGGTCCAACAGGTCCTCAAGGTCCTTTTGGTCCTACAGGAGGAACAGGCCCAACAGGTCCTCAAGGTCCTTTTGGTCCTACAGGAGGAACAGGCCCAACAGGTCCTCAAGGTCCTTTTGGCCCTACAGGAGGAACAGGCCCTCAAGGTGTTCAAGGTGCTACAGGTTCAACAGGTGGAACGGGTCCAACAGGCCCTCAAGGAGCCACAGGCCCTAGTGGCACAGGCCCTCAAGGTGCTCAAGGTGTTCAAGGTGCAACTGGAGCTCAAGGTGCTACGGGTCCCACGGGGCCTCAAGGAGCAAAGTACGCTATTGTTGATAGTTTGGAAAAAGATGTTTATATCGCGCTATCTTGTGTTGAAATGCCAGATGTACGTTTTGATGAAATTATGGTTATTGAAACTTACGGCCAAAAAACTTTAGATATTAAATTAGATCCTAATTATGTTTATATTTGTGAACCTAACACAATTGAACCTATTTCTTATACAACTTCTGAACCTTGTGTTTGTGGGTTAAATATAGAAAGATCTATATTAAAAATTATATTTCAAGATACTGTTCCAACTAAGATAAGAGTTAAATTATCTGGCTTAAGAAAAAATTTCGCTCATAAAAGATTTGAAAGATTCTCTCGGGCAGAGATGATAGCTAATAATTCATTCTGGATGCAGTGGAAAAATAAATAATGGACAGCTCAGTTGGCATTCAAGTATTAATTACATCCAAAAATTGCGCCGAGTATTTGAATGAATGTTTTGCTTCTATTGAGGCTGCTATGGTTGGATATAAGTGGATGATGATATTTTGTGATGATGTTAGTACAGACGATACAGAAGCAATAATTAATACTTATAAAACTGTAACTACAGCAGATCAAATTGTTTATGTGAAATATGAAACGCAGTCTGCGAATATTGGCGCTGCTAAAAATAGACCTTGCTTGTTAAGTTTGAATTATAAAACGGAATATCCTGTTATTTGTTTTATGGATGCTGATGATAGAATGGGAGAAAAAAGAATTTCTGGTTTATTGCCTCATTTATCAGAAAAACAACCTTTTGTTTTTGGTGATTATATTTTAGAGCGATATATCAATGGTTTGTGGCAAACAGAATGGGTTGTTACAACTTCTATGCGAGAACAACATTTAAATTTTGGTCCTTGGTGTACTTTAATTCATTCAAATTTAATACCTCAAAATGGTATATTTTTTAGAGAAGATATTAAAATGTTCGAAGAAATGTTAACATGGTGGGAATTGAAATATTCTAAATCAGTTGAAATTATAGGTGTACCGGGATTTATTACTCATTATTATAAATCTGATAGAGCAGGTTCTTGTTCAGAAAGTTTTAAAAGAGAAGATCCAAATATTCTAAAAGATTTATTTGATTTAAAGATGGCTATACATACTATACCCGGATATGAATGATTTATTTGATAATAAGTGTAATATATTATAATGGCACGAACAACACGTATAACATATGGTCAATGTCTTGTTTTAGCGAGTCCTAAACCAGCTTATCAGTCAAATGAAGATAATTTGACTGGCTTGAAACGTGTTCAGGCGGCAAATGTAGATTTTGCTTTTTCGCGCCAAAGATATAAACAGATTGGATCTGCTAATTACGTAGGTGACGTTAATCTAACTAATCCTGAAATTACATTAGGTTTAAATTATTTTTATAGCAATGGTACTAACGAAGTAATGTTGGGTCTTAATGTAGATGGAGCTTCTGCTGCTGTGTTAAGTGGCGTCCGTAAACCCAATCAATCTAATAATTTTTATGTGTTATATGGCAGCGGTATTAATAATCAACCATTATTAGAAACAGATGATACTAATTTTAAAGACAACTTTAATGTTATTTCTTTAGGAAATTGTTTTTTAAATAGTTATTCTATTCAAGGAGCTTTAGGAAGTTTGGTGTCAGTGGACGCTTCTATTCAAGCTGATAATATAGAGTTGCAACCTTATACAACAGGTCACTCTATACCATCATTAAATCCTTCAACTAATAAACCTGACGAAATTCACGCTTATACAATTAAAAAATCTTTTTTTCAAAATACAACAAATCAAGATGGTTTAATAACAAGCGCATTTGCTCCTTCTGGAATAAAATTAACGCTTCCAACTAACAATAATGTTCCGGGCCTTGAATTAACTGGATCAGCAGGATCAGCTTTTATTAATTCTTTTGCTTTATCTTTTGATATTGATCGAGTTGCTTTATATGGATTTGGATCTATATATCCGTATGGTAGAAGAGCACTACTTCCAGTTTTAGGGCAGCTTCAATTTAGCGCCACTGCATCAGAATTTCAATCTGGAGATTTGAATCAATTAGTTCGATTAGATGAAAATCGAGAGGTAAGTATGGATTTTACCATTGATTTGATCCACAGTGGTACGACAGGATTACAGATAGGTATAAATAATGCCAAATTTGATGCTCAATCATTTCGTGAATCTATTAATGATTTTGGTAGTATTGATTGTAATTTAAGTTTTTCTGTTTCGGATACTACAGGATTAAGATTTTCTACTCCACCTTTAATTTTATCTCATCCAGTGGATGTTTCTGGCCCAAGCGGACCTTTAACTGTTGTTGCTACAGGTATGACCCCATTAACTTATAAATGGTACACTTCTGATGGATCGGGACCTGTGGCTACAACTCAAACATATTCTCCAGATGATGGAGATTATTATTGTGTTGTTCACAATGACTTAGGCAGTGCTCAAACTAATGTTGCAAGTATTCTTTAAAGATCAACTTTGATATGTTTATTTTCAACAGTTTTCTTTAAATCTGCAACATGTTTTTTGCCGCCACGTTTAGCCGCATAATCATCAAAATACTTTCTTTGCACAGGATCTTCTCCTGTTAAAGATTCTTTTGCTCTTTTTGCGCTCATTTCTTTAGCGTGGTCCATGATGTCCCCATAATTACCGCGCATGTCTTTTGTGCGATTAATGAAGTCATTCCTATTCCAAGGATCAATAGATTTAGCAGTAGAGGTGCCCATGCTGATTTGAGGCATTTCATATATACGCTCCCAACAATCTTCATTATTATTGGCGCCCCGATAAGGAGCGTAATCTTTCATGGGCATCTCTACCTCGGCTATTTCATCTGTCTGAGTGTTGCGAAATTTATATATCATTCGATTTTAATTAGTTCTACTTTAGCTTCTTCAGCTTGAGGCAAAACAATACGTAGAATACCATCTACAGATTTTGCTCTTATATTATTCTTATCAATATCATTAGAAATTTCTAGTCGATAAAGAACTTTATCTTTTTCATCTTCTTTTGCAGAGCGAACAGTAAGAAGGTTTTTATTTTCAACTTTAATTTTCAAACTTTCTTTATTGTAGCCCGGAAGCTCAACTTGAGCTTCATAGCCACCATCTTCATTTTTCTTTACATTGGATTTTCTCTTGCGATCATATGTCCATGAATAGTTGAAAAAATCATTGTCAATATCGTTTAACAGATCGTTAACGTCGCGAATAATGTTATATGTATATGTCATATTGATATTTAATAAGCTATTAATATGCCAAATTAAAAAGTGCAATTTTACTGGGGTTTTTTTGATATTTATTTTAATGTGTGCCATAGTGGCGCTAAATAATGACATTAAAAAAATTAATTATTTGAGACATCTTGTCTCACCTTGCCCCACCAAAATATTCAACAGCATGACCTTCTATAACCAATATATCGTTGGCGCAACTTTGCATTTCTAAATCAAATATCTGACCTAATATACGGCCAAATTTTCCTTTTTTATCAATTTCTGTTTTAATAATAAAATGTTTACCAAACTCTTTTAGTATTTCTTTTAATCGCTGTTTAGCAGCAAGGCCCTTTGCTTTTTCTTCTTTATTTCTTGTTCTACATTCAGGAGTATTAATACCATATAATCGCACTCTTTCTTTTCTATAGGTAGAAAAACCAACATCAATTAACACATCAATAGTGTCTCCGTCTACGACTTTTATTAGTTCACATTTATATTCGTACATAATTATAATCCGAATCTAGATTTATGAGTATTATATATTGCTAAGATTTCAGCTGCTGATAAATATCTATCGTATAGTAAAAAGTTTCCTATATGACAATTTGACGGGCCTTGTGAAGCTGGAGATCTTTGCGCTCCTATATTAATTTGACCATTAAATGTACCTGATGGCACTAAACCAGATGTAGCTCTTAATGTACCATTTATATATATTTTAGTTTCATAAGCAGCGTTAGCTTTTTTAGTTGTAATACAAACATGAAACCAATTACCGAATCCCACATTGGCTCCGCTGCTAACTGTAACACTCGCATTAGAGGATGTATTACTGTCTGGATTAAAATGAAATCCTACATTACTTGGGTTATACAATGTATATGTTCCGTAATTATTTAATCCGAAAAATCTAGAAGTATACTGAGTTGATGTTAAAATATTAGCAAACATCATGAAACTATAATCATTATAGCCACCCGGAGAATTAATATATGACCAATCATCGCTGCCATCGTAGGTAAAATAGCCTGCAGAATTAAACGTAACACCTCCAGCTAAAGTTGCCGTATTAGACGTATCTACTAGATTATACCAAGTAGTACCAGTACCCGGATACGACCTTTTAGCATTAGCATCTAAACATAATACTAAACCATCAGTTACTATTCTTGGATTATTATGATACGCCATATTAACTAAACCTTCCTTTTGTTGCGTTGTAATTACTTAATACTTCTGCTGCTGTTAATATTTTGTTATAAATTTTTATCGATGCTAACTTACCATCATAGAAAATGTTATTATTATTTACATTTCTACCGAAATCTATATAGTCATATGGATTTGATGCACCCGTATAATTCCAACTGCCCATAGATGAAATATCAATAGTGTCTTTTAAAACACCATTTTGATAAAACTTAACACTTTTACTAATCCAATCTAAAGTAGCTGTTATATGGGTCCACTCTCCTGCCGTAGCGCTAAAATTACTAGTATCAAAACTAGCACCTGAACTACTATCGTGAATATAAATTGTTATTCCGCCATTAGTTTTGAGATATATTCTTTCTGATGGACTATGCCCCCAGCATAACATATGACCTGCATAGCCTCCACCTCCAGAATACTTTTCTGTTAAATTATCAGTATTGAACCACCATTCTAGACTGTGAGTGCTTGTAAAATCAAATTGAGGTATAGACAAATAATCATTAGTACCATCAAAGTCTAAATAAGCATTATTGATAGGCATAATAACTTGACCATCTCTATAATGAGATGCTTCTGTACCTATCATATTAGTTAATGTACCACTATTACTATTACCTGATATATCTACCCATCCGTCAGTAGCTGAACGAGAACTTACCCCCTCGACGAATGGAACTTGATAAAAACCACTATCACTTCTATCCTCAATTTGCAACTGACACACATACATTTCTCCTTGAGTGTTCCTATCACTGTAAATATAAAAATTTCTTATAGCAGTGGAGTTAGCAGGTTTAGTAAATCTAATCTGAACAAATTTCCATCTTCCTGTATCAGCGTTAAATGTTTCACTGGCGGATTTGCTTACACCATCGACGTAAAAAGTTCTACTTCCATTTCCTGTATATGTACCTCCACTATCATTGAATTGCATATACGAATTTCCCAAACCAGAACTGCCGTAACCAGTATAGCCAGTTACTAAATAGCACCAAAAAGAAATTATTACATAACCAGATGCTCCCCCACTGGTTAAATTAATAGAACTAGTATACTTAAAACCTCCATTATTATTAAAGGAAGTGTTATCTGAAGTTGCAGGATTATTTACATAGTTACGAAATATTTTACCGCCAGAGTTTAAAAAAGTATTAGCAAGAGAATTATCATTAAGTTTTTTAAAATTGATATTAGCTCCGGGTCCAGTTTGACCCTCACTTACAGGTACGCTAGTAATAGCTTCCCATGTTGATCCGAGACCTGAAATACCGATATTATAAGCCATATTAGTAACAGGTTCACCAGCATACGACTTAGCATCATGTGCATCTAAACACAATACCAATCCATCGTTTATTATTTTTGGACCTCCTTTAATCATGATAATCTCCTGTTGGAAACATTCCTGTGTTTGTCCATTCTGGTGTTGCTAGATATTCTAAAACTTCTTCATGGTGCCATTCTACGTTACCACTAATTGTCAAAGCTAAATCGTAACAATCAGGTCTTCCAGAAATAGAACCAGATATATCTTCTATATCATAGCGCAACATAAATTTACTATTATCATGGCAATATCTAACCGACATGGGCATCTCTGCCCTAGGATCAACTAAAGGCAATTGATTAAAATCAACTTGATTCAAATCACCAGAATTAAGAAATATCCATCTTCTATTTTCAAAACTCATAAGCCAAACCTTGATTTTTGTGCATTATAATTTTGTAAAATTTCTGCGGCTGTTAATGCTCTAGACCAGACTTGAGTGCAAGCAATGTTTCCATCCATATATCTACCGTTAGCTGAGCTTCCTCTGCCCACATATCTTATTCTTAAACCTGCTTTGCTAGATTGCCATGATCCATTATAAGCGCTCCAACTGCTGCTCATGTCATCTTCGCCATTTAAATAGCAATAATAATGAGTATTATTAGAGTCACTAACTAAGGTTGCGTGATACCATGTATTTGTTGCTATAGTTGTGTTTCCATACTTCCAAACGCTTCCGGGAGATATATCCCACAAAGCTAACTTACTTTGATATACAGTCCAGTACCAACTATTGTAATTTATTGATTCGGCCCCTATAAAATTTCCTAGTTTGTCGTGATGAGTAGTATCATGCTTAAACCAAGTTGATACAGTCCATCCCCCTGAAGTCTTAAAATCAAAATCTGTTCCAAGATCTAAATATTCGGTACTTCCATCAAATGTTATTGATTTATATGTAGATTCATAAGATTGACCATTTCTAGCATGAAAAACTTTTCCATCTCCAACTGAGTTGACCAATCTATCAGGACACTGATTTAACATATCTGTTATAGATGGTTCGTTACCGTCAATTTTATCTATTCGAGCTTGATACCAACTCATTGCAACAGTTGCATCTGTAGAATAATATAAATAATATCTAAATAGTGTTTTTGCTGCACCGCTTTTCCATACGGCATTATAACTAACATTTCCAGTGCTAGCGCCTGTGACTTTTTCACCAGTCACCATATCGTAATATCCAGCAGTATCGTCTGTTGGGCTTGTGGAACCAACAGGATGTACGTAAGCAACAAACATATACCATCTTCCTTCTACCCATCTACTCTCATTATGATTCGGATAAGAAAAATATGGATTCGTAGTTGATGATGTTCCGTTATTTGAATATACGCCTATATTACTAGTGCTGCTATTATATCCGTATAAACCAAAATAAAGCCTACCATTAGCTCCTTTTCTATCTACTCTAAAGAAATAAGTAAATCTGTATTTTTTTGTGCTATCTATATTGTATACACCACTAGTATCACCACCATCATAATTACTAGTAGCATCATTATTGACTGATCTATCGAGAAAAGCTTTCTGCCCCCAAGGGTCATTGCCTAGCTCTATTAACTCTTCATTACTTCCCCCAGCAGTAACAAAAGCTAATTCTGTAACGATATCTGTTGTGTTCATTTTAGCGTAGTTAGAATTTAACTGCGCCGCATCTGCACAAAGTATCAGATCATCTGTAATTATTTTGCCGCCGTATTGTTGAGCCATAATTTACAATATATATTACACTTAAATAAAAAAAGCGGCTGAAGCCGCTTTAATTTAATCGAACAAATCTGCAAAAAACCCTTTTTTTGGAATATCTTCTGGGTTTTTCTCAGCCCTGATCTTTGCTTTATTTAGTTCGTGCTCTGTAAACAACAAACAATGCTCTTTGCCGTTAGAATCTACCCATAGAGCATAATATTCTTCATTTGCGCCGAATTTGCGATTTTTATTCGCTACCGTGATGATTTTTCCTTGCTTTGCTTTAGCCATTTGTTAACTCCATTTTTTCTAAAATTATATCTACTGTTTTTTCGTACGAAAACTCTTCTTGCAACTTAAGTCCTTCAGTATTAACGGTTTTGCATTTTTCTTCTGCTTTTTCCATCGCTGTTACAACCTGATCTTCATTAAGATCATGTATATTACCTTGATTAAAATTACCTGTAGGTGTGAAAAATAAACCGTCTGCTGCGGGAATTTTCTCTCCAGCATCAATTAAAATTGAATTCTTTTCAGTTGCCCATGCTGTGTGGGCTGTGTGATTTTGCACAATTGACCATTTGCCGAGAGCTGTAGCATTAAAAGCAGGTAAATTCCATCCTTCAGCGCCGCTCAATCCAGTCAAATCAATATCTGCAGCATTCAATAGATGATTTACTTCTGTGTTTGTTTTGAGATGAGGAAGAAAGTTGATGTTACTATAATGCTTTCCTTCAAGAAGCTCCGAAAGTAATGCGTTCATTTGCTCATGTTTAATAAAAGGATTTACAACGCAGCAACTTAAAAGATACTTATTGTTGTTTCCGTACTTCTTTAACCATGTTTGGATAATTTGTTTAGTATGCTTACGCTTTTCAAATTTACCCATGAGAATAAAGTGGGTTTTGCCTTCAACAATTTTTGACTCACTTTTCTTTACTTTAAAATCTGGATCAAAACCCATTGGCACAAATTCAACATTCGTGCAACCAATCTTTTTAAATGCTTCAACAGCTTCTGGATTACTGAGAAACACTTTGTTTTGCATATCAACAATCTTCTTTTCAACAAAAGTGGGTTGATCTAACTCAAAGAATGTGAGTAGGTACTGGTTCGGACTTACTCTTTTTTCAGCACCATTAATGTGCCAAAGATTCAATGTTGGATGCTCTTTATTAAGATTGTGAAATCGATAATCAATTCCATTCTGCACCCAACCTTTAAATTCATCAGATAGTTTATCAAATGCGCTGAAGTCTGGATCATTCTTTGCAAAGATTGATAACTTTGCTTTGCGCTTATACAATTCGCGTAGAATATTTACAGATACATTTCCAAAGGAAAGGTTGTTGATAGGTGCATCAAATATCAAATTCATAATTGTTTTTAAGTTGTTTTCTAATTACTTTAATAGCTGCGTTATGGATGTTGATACAACCTTGGATACTCATATTGAGATGTTTACTTACTTTCTTCCAAGGTGTCAGCTTGTTGTATTTTGGATCAACGTATCGCAGTTTAAAAATTGTTTTTACTCTTTTGTCTGGATGTTGTTCAACTATTTCAAAAATTTTAGCCAAAGCTTTTTCATTGATAGGTTTTTTTTCAGACTTCTGAATTGCATATTCATACATAAACCGATTTTCATCGGAATCTGACATAATATACTTTTTGTTTTTATTATACTGATTGAGGCAAGCCCATTTAGCTTCATTACCAAGAAATGTACTAAATTTTGTTTTCTTGGTATGATCAAACTTCAATCCAGCATTATAAACATAAAATTCTAAATCGTTAATCAAATCTTCGCGGCATCCTGATGTTGAATTAGCTGGAATATAGCTGGTTACAATATCTAGAAAAATGCCAGAGTGGCGATTAACCAATTCTTGCAACGATTCTTCAGTATTTTTATCTAATTTAAGATTATCTGTTAATTGTTTATCTGTGAAATCAGGTGACATAGGTTATTATTGATAAGAAACTCTTTAACTAATTTCTTACCTCTTGATTGGAACTCGTTCAGTTCCGACCATTTAAATATGAGATCACATTTATCTCGCAATGGCAATGTATGATTTCTTTCGTCATCATTTTTAGGGCCTATGTTTTCTCTCTCTATAAAAATAGTAATTCCTTGATTCTTCCGAATCCACTCCAATTCGTTACCGAAACGAACGTCTGTGATAATAGAGGATATTTGGTTTTTTCTATTATTATTTACTTCTTCTTCAATTTTATTGATCCAATGATTTTTGTCAATCCTATCGCGCATTACATCAGTACCCCACGTAATTAGCATAGGTCTGATAATTTCTTTTTCTTTTGGATCTTCTGTGAAAGCTGAGATGTTGAGCTTATCCAACAAGAATGAATCAAGATCTTTTCTCAAAGCGTATGCGAAAGAAGTAGACATGACTTTTAACAAGTCAGCTTTTTCTTCTATCCTTAAATCAATAATGAAGTCTGAGAAGCTATTCTTCCCAGACCTCGCAAAACCACACAATCCAATTAAATCAACCATTATGCTCCAGTACTCCCAAATCCTCCATAGCCTCGATCTGACAATGGTAATTCATGTGTGAACTCAACATAAAGTTTGTTGTGACCAGCCCAAACGAGCTGTCCAATTTTATCGCCTTTTTTATAAATTTTCTCTTTATTGATTTTGGTGACAATACTCCCATTTTCTCCAACTTTTAAATCTTCAGGTTGAATAATATATCTGAAACATAATTTGATTGGACCTCTATATCCTGAATCTATTACTCCAACAGAATTAGCCAATACTAAATTATATCTTGAGATACTACTCCTAGGATAGACCAATGAATAAAATTGGGTTTCTACCTCGGGTGCAACTTTAACATTAGTATCATATTCAATATAATCAATTGTTTCATATTCGGTTTTTGATTTCCCCCTAGGTTTACCTACGATCACAGGATCACTGTAGGCGATTAAGTCATAACCTGCGTCTCCTGCGTAAACGGGACGCTTCAACGTTTGATTATCCGGATCAGTTTTTACATATACTCTCATTATCAATAATATATTGAGCGAATTTTACCTTGTCAAGCTTTTTTTTCTGCATTTCGCAAAATTTCGTCTAATTGCGAAGCCAGATCTGTTTTTCCGATATCTGAAAGAATGGATGGAACGTAGAATAAATCTATCTCAACTTCTTCTGGCTCATCTATTTTCAGATCCGTTATGCGTGTAACAAGTAGGCAGCTTCCTAACATCAGCTTATCACCATACTCTTCAAAAGCTTCTTCTAGTCCAGAGCATGCTGCATCAATTGCATCTTCAGATTCAACAACGCTTTCCCATGTTGAACCCTGAACTAGGTAAAACTTTTTTTCGTTATTTTCAGTAGAACGAATCATATAATGATAGTATAATATGTTAATGCATTTGTCAACAGATAAAACACCTTCAATGACAATATTTTGCCCTTTGTTTAAAGGGGAAAAGTTCATCAAGGGTTATATGGAGGATATGGTTAAACAGTCGATTTTTAGCGAAGTACAATTTCATATTTTAGATTGCGCTTCTCCTGAAAACGAACACGAGATAATTAAAGATTATCTTCATCATGGTAACATCAAGTATGAGCGCCTCAAAAAAGATCCGGGCCTTTATGCGGCATGGAATATCTGTGCCAAAAACGCAGATACTGATCTTATTGGGAATTGGAATGTTGATGACAGAAAAACAGCATGGTCATTAGAAGTATTGAGAAATCCATTTGTTTTCAACGAATCAATAGATATGACATATGGGCTAACAGCTGTTAGCAAAGTTGCTAATGAAACATGGGAGGATATGACTCCTTTCTACTATTACCAAGCCCAGAAGATAACTCATTGGAAAGACCTTCTTCAAAATAATCATCCTCATTGTATGCCCGTGTGGAAAAAATCACTTCATGATAGATATGGCTATTTCAACGAAGATTACAAAACTGCATCAGATTCAGATATGTGGATAAGAGCAGCAAAAGAAGGCGCTATCTTTGAATTTGTTAATCAACCTGTAGGTGTCTACTTCAGGAACCCACATGGTATGTCTAGTAATCCAGAAAATCTTAGGAAGATGCTTGACGAAGTGAACGCCATGCGTAAAAGTTACGATCCTGAATATGAGCCACGCCCTATTCCAAAGGATCTAAAATGAACAAGGTAATTTCATATAACTTGTTTGAACCCAAAAAGCTTTATGAGCACAGAAGTTGGGACGCAGACAATAAAAAGAAAGATAGGTATTTTTACAACATACCTGCTTTAGCTATTGTTAACACCACACTTTATCCAGACTTTCAAACGCATATCACTGTATGCCCTAAAACAGAAAAGAATCATCTGTTTCAATTTTACAAAGAGTTATGCAAGCAAGACAATAGATTCTCATATTCAGTAAATGATTCTGAATATTCAGGCCACGATGCTGCTTCGTGGAGAATCGCATTGTTATGGAATGAAGATTACGATACTGTTTTAATCAGAGATTTAGATTCAATTCCAAACACTTCTGAGTTCAAAGCAACAAAGTTTTTCAACAAATCAGTTTATTCTGTCTATACAATGAGGTCGCATGAGATTCATTATCAGTACCCATGCAGAATGTTGATTGGATTGTCAGGATTTAAACCTATCCATATACCACTATGGATTATCAAAGAATCGTTTGAAGATTTTCAGAAAGACTATGGAAATCCAGATAAATGGGATGGAGATCAAGTCTCTTTGATCAAAGCTTTTACTACTGATGAATTCTTCACAAGCGAGAACTTTTTGGATTGTAGAATAAATGATCAAAAACATTTTCCAGATTTTTACTGCAATCAAGTTACAGAAGATGATTTACAGAATGTAGAGATAGATAAAGAACAGAAAGCTTTGTTAGATCTAGTTGAGACGTATGGATTGACTCAATGGGCTGGTGAACCTTCTGATGCCAGAGGTCAATTCTTAGTGGATATAATCAAAGAAAAATTTGAATTATCAGAGGTTGTGGCTACTATTTTGAAATCAGATAAAAAATTGAAAGATTTTTACTTGAAATGAAAATTTACGTAGGCAGACAAACTCCAGAGCATAAAGGTGATACTTCAAGAGAGTTGATCGACATGTGGGAAGAGTCTGGTTATTGTGAAGTCATTAGAGGTCAAGTAGACGATTTATTTCTTTGGGCAAATGAACCAAATGATGTTTTGCTTTATGAGTATGATAGATTTGATGT
>Ga0255772_10004326_pt1 | contig 13425 bp, 12 predicted proteins | sample 071ome_34_FD_179970 | JGI IMG/M metagenome (GOLD analysis project Ga0255772, IMG submission 179970) | Coastal salt marsh microbial communities from the Groves Creek Marsh, Skidaway Island, Georgia - 071411BT metaG (version 2) | ecosystem: Environmental > Aquatic > Marine > Intertidal zone >...
CGAGCCCAACTGGGACGAGTACGACCCGGGCGTCGATCCCGATGATCCCCCCAGGTTCGACGCGAACCGCCTCACCCCGGAGGACGAGGCGATCCGGTTGATGATCCATCGGCCCGACGAGGTCGCTGGGCGCTTGTCCGCCGCCCTTTTCGGGGATCCGGTGCGCAGGGAGGCCTTTGTTTCGCTCGAGTCCGAGGGTGTGATGGCCGCCGCTGATCGTGTTGGTGGGCGGGCCGCCACGCTCTTGCGGCGCCTTGCTGTCGAGGCGTCGGATGCTGAGACCGATGATGTCGTCGCTGGTGTCGTCCGGCTGGCCACCGATCGCGTCGTTCGCGATCTGCAACTGGACGCCCGACATGCTTCCAGCGTGGAAGATCGTCAGGGGTTTGCGCAGGCGATTGCCTGGCTCAAGACACAGTCTGAACAGTTGTCGGAGCGTTCCACGAGAGAAGCGGCTGTCGACCAGTTGCTACCGTGGCTCAACCAGCACGCAGAGGGGAGGGGAGCGTGACCGACATTGCGTCGACCGTGCCGCTCCCCGAGCCTGCAGCGGCCGAGTTTCGGGCCCTGCTCAGCGGCGCTGGGGCGAGCGGTCATCTTTCGCTTGATGCGTTGGTGAATACCTTGCCCGACGTCGAGTTCAACCCTGAACTCATCGGGTCGCTTCAGGCGGCGTGCGCGGCGGCCGGTGTCGTGCTTGATGAGGCGAACGAATCGCCGGTCCCTGCCGAGATTCAGGTGCCGGCGCGTCCTGATGGTGCGGTCGAGCCAGTCGATGGCGAGGAAGCGCCGATCGATGCTGAGCGAGTTGCACGGGCTGCGGCCTTCGCCGCCACGATCGGCGACGACGTCGAGGCACCGAGTCGTCGCTCCCGACCTAGTCGCACCCGCACCAGTGACGGTGGTAGTTCCGATGATCCGGTTCGGATGTACCTCAAGGAGATCGGACGGGTGCCGTTACTCGATGCCCGCCAGGAAGTCCGAGTCGCTGCGCGTATCAAGCGCGGTCTTGAGGCATCCGAGCACCTCGCAGTGCTCGAAGAGAGCGGCGAGATCGACCGACTCGATCTCGCCGACCTTGCCCGCTTCAAGCGTCTCGTTCGTGACGGTGACCGGGCAAGCGATGAACTCATCCGAGCCAACCTGCGCCTGGTCGTGTCGATCGCCAAGCGCTATGTCGGACGTGGCATGGTGCTTCTTGACCTGGTGCAGGAGGGCAACCTCGGCTTGATGCGAGCGGTTGAGAAGTTCGACCACACCAAGGGCTTCAAGTTCTCGACGTACGCCACCTGGTGGATCCGTCAGGCGATCACCCGAGCCATTGCCGACCAGGCCCGCACGATCCGGATCCCGGTGCACATGGTCGAGGCGATGAACCGGGTGAAGCGGGTGCAGCGACAGATGCACCAGGAACTCAAACGTGAACCTACCGTCGAGGAGTTGGCCGCAGAGGTCGATGAGCCGGTCGAGAAGATCCGGGAGATCCTGCGAATCGGTCTCGACCCGCTGTCGCTCGACTCGCCCGTCGGCGACGAGGACGAATCCAATCTCGCCGACTTCATCAAGGACGAAAACGCCGCAGCCCCGGTCGACGTTGCCGCTCGCCACCTGCTGGCCTCGGCCGTTGGTGACGTTCTGGTCGAGTTGAGCGACCGGGAGCAGGAGGTCGTACGACTTCGTTTCGGTCTCGAGGACGGCCATCCCCGCACGCTCGAAGAGGTCGGCCGGCAGTTCGGCGTCACGCGCGAACGGATCCGCCAGATCGAGGCCAAGACACTTGCCAAGCTTCGACACCCACACCGCTCAGATCGGCTCCGGGACTATCTCGAAGGGCCTTGAGAATCCGCTCACCTTGGACCGCCATCCGTGTCGGTCCTGATACCCTTCGCAGCCGACCTTCCGGGGTAGCTCAGCTGGCAGAGCGTCGGACTGTTAATCCGCAGGTCGTGGGTTCGAGCCCCACCCCCGGAGCCAAAAGAACGACCCGCACATTTGTGCGGGTCGTTTCGTTTCAGCGGTGAGATCCCGGCGGGCACGGCCTGGTGTCGGGGTGCGGATCGAGGGGTCCGGATCGACCGGTAGAGTCCGGGCGGGCCCGTAGCTCAATGGTCAGAGCAGGCGACTCATAATCGCTCGGTCGTGGGTTCGATTCCCACCGGGCCCACCAGCGACTTAGGCGTCCTTGTCGACGTCGATGCGGGCGTAGGCCGAGTGGTTGTGGATCGACTCGAAGTTTTCCGACTCGACGGAGTACGCCCGGACCCGGGGATCGGCGGTGAGTCGAGCGGCGACATCGCGGACGAGATCTTCGACGAACTTCGGATTCTCGTAAGCACGCTCGGTCACGTACTTCTCGTCTTCACGCTTCAAGACACCCCAGAGTTCGCAGGAGGCTTCCTGTTCGGCGATCTCGATGAGATCCTCGAGCCACATCCCGCCGTCGACCTTCACGTTCATCGTGATGTGCGAGCGCTGGTTGTGGGCGCCGTACTCCGAGATGGCCTTCGAGCACGGGCAGAGGCTGGTGGCGCCGACGAGCACCTTGACCCAGGTGTCGATGCGGCCGTCGATCTTTTCGCCCACGAAGGTGACTTCGTAGTCGAGCGTGCTCGGCATGCCGCTCACGGGTGCGAGTTTGTTGACGAAGTACGGGAAGCTCAGCTCGAAGTGGCCGTCTTCCGCATCGAGTCGGTCGACCATGGCGGCGACCATGGCGCCGAAGTTCGTGGCGTCGATCGGGCGTTCGTGTTCGTTCAGCAACTGCACGAAGCGGGACATGTGCGTGCCTTTCACGTCCTCAGGGAGGTTCACATACATGCTCGCCGTGGCGATCGTGTGCTGCAGCCCGCCCGAACGCTCGCTGACACGAACCGGATGACGGATGTCCTTGATCCCGACGCGGTTGATCGGGATGCGACGGGTGTCGGCCCGGCCCTGCACGTCCTCGATCGTCATGCTGGCGGTGTCGGGCAGGGAGGTGATGGTCATGTTGGTTGTACTCCGTCGTGGAATCGCCGTGGCGGTGGATGTCGTTGCGCCGAGGCGCACATCCGACGCAGAGGGTTACGGAATCGACGAAGAAGGCGGATGCAGCGCCTTGCCTGGAGCCTTCGCTGATCGAGGGACGCGCCGACGCAATTTTGTGCGCTGGGTCGAATCCATCGCGGAGGTTGCGGTCGTAATGACAACAGAGCGCCCCGAAGTGGGGAGCCCTGCGACCCTGTTTGGGAGTGCCCGTGAACGAAGGTGACATCGTCGACGACTTCGAGTTGCTCGACCAGCACGGCCAGTCGGTCACGCTGAGCGATCTCGTCGAAGCCGGCCCGGTCGTCGTGTTCTTCTACCCGAAGGCCATGACCCCTGGTTGAACCATGGAAAGCTGCCATTTCCGCGATCTGGCCTCCGAGTTCGCCGAACTCGGAGCGTCACGAGTGGGAATCAGCGCTGATCCGGTGGATCGGCAGAAGAAATTCGATGACAAGAACGGCCTTGGCTTCCCGCTGCTGAGCGACCCCGACCGTGAGGTCCATAGGCAGTTCGGAACGAAGCGGATAGGTCCGCTGTCGGGGAAGCGAGCCACGTTCGTCATCGCGACGGATCGCCGTCTTGTGAAGGTGATCCGCAGCGAGACCAACATGCTCACCCATGCCGATGAGGCGCTCGAGGCGCTCAAGTCACTGACCTGAACCCAGATCGGCCTCGACGAATTCAGCTGAGGGTGTCGTCGAGCCAGACAGGCGCGCGGTCGAGAAGGAACTCGGCCACGTTGGCGCACCCGTCGAGGACGTCGCAGAGGACTTCCTGTCCGAGATAGATCCGTGCGAGGGAGATCTCGACCCGAGCCGTGATCGCGATGGCGCGGTCGGCAGCGTCGGTCACGGCAGCGAAGCTGTCGACAGCGCTCACGTCCAGCGGAAGGACCGTCCCGCCGATCCCTGCGAGATCCGTGGCGAGGATCAGCAGGTCGGGGCTGGCCGGGAGCGGCGGCAGGGCGAACGAGAAGGTGGCGGGAAAGGCGATTGAGCTGTCGGGTTCGCCGGTTTCGCCTACGCGAGCGACCTCATCCTCGAAGGCGATCAGTGTTCGCGGGTCGACTTCGATGGCGACGTGGAGGTCAAGCGGGCCATCGCACGCTTGATCGGGGTGCAGGTCGATTTCCCATGTCTGGCGATTCGTGTAGGTCTCGATGAAGTGGCGTTCGTCGTGAACGTGGAACCCGTGCTCGGCGACGTGGTCCTTGAGATCGGCGACGAACCCTTGGAGATCGATGACGGCCACGCCTTCAGCCTGCCATGATTCGCGGCGCATCCCTCCTTGTGGTCGCGCCAACGAGGGTCCCTGGTGGGAAGGGACTGGCGTGGTTCAGTGTCGCGGTGACTGACGACGAGTTGTTGGCCGTAATGCACGAGGCGGTGGACGCTGTTGTCGCCTCGTTCGAGGGGCACGACGACTGGGGGCTCTCCGGCGGTCGAGACGGGCAGTACGCCAGCGATCTCGTCGCTGATTCAGCCGCACTGTCGGTGCTGCAGAATGCTGGACTCGCCGCGCTGAGTGAAGAGTCAGGGCACTCGAGCGACGCAGAGCTTGTTGCCGTGCTCGATCCACTCGACGGCTCGACGAACGCGTCTCGACCGTTGCCGTGGTTCGCGACGAGCATCTGTGTGGTCGACGGTGATCGGCCCCGGGTGGCGGTGGTGCACGATCACGCTTCCGGTGTGCGGTGGGACGCCATCGCCGGGGGAGGGGCCCGGGTCGACGGCGCGCCATTGCCACGCCGAGCGCCGGTACCGCTCGACGAAGCGGTCGTTGCGATCAATGCCCTGCCGTCTGGGAATCCCGGCTGGGGTCAGTTCCGCTGCTTCGGCGCTGCCGCGCTCGATCTGTGTGCGGTCGCCGACGGCCGCTTCGATGCCTACGTCGACTTTGATGTCGACGCTCTCGGCCCGTGGGATTACCTCGGAGGGATGTTGATTTGTCAAGAGGCCGGCGTGGAGGTGGCGGACGCGTTCGACCGACCCCTGGTGACGCTCGATCACGCTGCCCGGCGCACCCCCGTGGCCGGTTTGGGCGAGGCGTTCACCGCCTTGCTCGCCGCCCGGCGGGCCGAGTCCTCTCAATGAACGAACACGGACGCGCTGTTGCTCTTCGGCACGGAGCGCTCCGCAGCTTCGGGCGACTGCCCAAGCCACTGCGTCGCTTGATCACGCGTGCGGTGAGTCCCAGCTGGATGGCTGGTGCTGTCGCGCTCATCGAATGGGACGGTCGGTGGCTGATGGTCGACCCGGTGTATCGCGAGGGTTGGACGCTGCCGGGTGGCCTGATCGACCGGGGTGAGACACCAGCTGCCGCCATCAAGCGGGAGCTTGTCGAGGAGCTCGGGATCGACGTGGACGTTGATGGCGTCGAGCCATGGATCCTCATGGACACTGCGATGCGGCGCATCGATGTCGTGTTCCACGCCACCATCGTCGGGGATGTCGATCCGTCGTCGATCATGATCCGGACTCCGGAACTTGTTGCCGTCGGCTGGTTCTCACCCGACGATCTCCCGCAGACCGATCGAGAAGCAGGCGACGTGATCTCGCTGATCAAGCAGGTCCGAGCCGGCGGCAGCTGCGTGCTCGTTCGCTGACGGGGAACGATGCCTTCGCCCGCCGCACTCGCAACCGCAGCGTGAGATCTCCGGAGCTGCTCGTGCCGTCGCAGCTCCCCTGACCGATAACCTCGCCAACCGGCGGGCGTTTAGCTCAGTTGGCTAGAGCACCTCCCTTACAAGGAGGGGGTCGGGGGTTCGAGTCCCTCAACGCCCACGGAAATCCGGCGGTGGACCGACGGGTTCAGTTCCGAGCAGTGACGTGAGGTCGGACGGACTCCTTCCTTCCGGCCAAGGCCGCTGATTCGCCCTCTACTACGCTCGCCGTATCTGGGCAGCGGTCGGTGCCCAGCACCTTCCTGCCACCATGACGAACGATCCGGATGCTCTCCCCCCGAAGCCGCACCGTGGAGCGGGCGGCAGCGACAGTGGACATCACGAGATCCGGTCGCCCCGACGGCGACGTTTGGGTGGCGATGCAGCGACATCGTCCTCGCAGAACGAGCTTCGCCCGCCACCGCCTCGCGAAGTGCGGGCGCAGGCCTCGGTTGGGCCTCCCTCGCCGCCCAGACGCGAGGGCCCGCCCTCGCCGGCATCTCTGGACGGACCCGAGCCGCGCCCGATTCGGGATCAGGCGTCCCGCAGCTCTAGGCGAACCGCCGGCGACAACCGTGGACGACGGGTAGCGCTCGCCGCCCTTGTCTCCGCCGCTCTCGTCGGTTCTGGCTTTTTGGTCCTGCCTGTTCGTGACTCCGAGGGCGCCGCTCCCGAATCGCAAGGAGATACCGCTGTCAGCCCGACGGAAGACGACGAAAGCGCTCAGGTTCCCGCATCAACGGCAACTGGGCCTGCGTTGACGCCCACGTCAACCCCAACGGCACCGCCATCGTCAGCCCCGACGTCATCGCTGCTTCCAACGACCACGTTGGGCGAACGCTCAGACGACGGTTTTGCGCCGTTGCTCTCGGAACTTGCAGCGCTCATCGGCGAGCCTGCGCCGAATCGTCCCCGATACGACCGCGATTCGTTCAACGAGGGAGAAGACCTCGACGGAGACTGCATCAGAACCCGCCATGAGGTGCTGATCGAAGAGGCGACCGATCCGGTCACGATGTCGGTGAGCGGCTGCTCGGTCGCTGTCGGAGGTTGGTACGACCCATTCACGGCACGGTCGACCACTGACCCGCGGGACCTCCAAGTCGACCATGTCGTCTCGCTCTCTGACGCGTGGCATTCCGGCGCATGGACGTGGTCCTCGGGACGCAAGACCGAGTTCTCAAACGATCTCTCGAACCTGAACGCCATCTGGGGTTCGGAAAACCAGCGCAAGTCGAATCTTGGGCCATCGCAGTACGTCCCGCTGAACGAATCGCAGACGTGCGCGTATCTCGTTCAATACGCAGAGGTGAAGGTTGCGTGGCGGTTGTCGATCACCACCGCTGACTATGAGGCGACCGCTGCCGGCCTCGAGAACTGCAGCAGTTCCGACGCAGGACAACGTCCAGCACCAGCGTCGACCGGCACGGGGCTCCTCGCGATCACGACAACGTCGTTGCCCCGCCTGGAGGACACGGTGCCGACATCCGGGTCATCACAGAGCTGCCACCCTGCGTACGAACCGTGCATCCCGAATCTCGGGGGAGATGCGCTGAATTGCGGCGATCTCGGTGCTGACCAGAAGCCTGTGCGGGTGATCGAACCCTCCGTCGACCCGTTCCGGCTTGATGGTGACAACGACGGGGTGGGGTGCGAAGGAGGCTGAGTCGGCCCGAAAGGCCACATCGCGCAGCAGCAATCACTGTGCTGTCAGCCCTCCGGTTCTACTCGGCGATCGTTGTGTTCGCGTACGGAGTCCAGGTTCGGCACGGCTGGCTGCGTGTGTGCTCACAATCGGGGTGCTCTGCTGGAACTTCCACGCCCGACACAAACGGCAGCGTCAGCGTCGACGCCGCTGGATCGATCCGCACCTGGGATCCGTCGAAGCCCAGCACGTCGAACGCCCACAGATTCCGATTACCGCCAGGGCTATCGACGATCAGGCGCAAGACCGAACCGGCCCGGAACACGTGCCCGGCCGGGAAGATCGCAACATCGACCTGGGTGAAGGTTCCGTCCGGCAACGGCTCGTTCGCAGCCTCGGTGAACAGATGCCACGGCAGCGTTTCCGATGTCTCGCTTTCGTCCAACGCCCGATGCGAAGCCCGCAGCCAGCCCGACTGCACGTACATCTCGAGCCCGTCGGGCCGCACTTCGCTGATGGTCACCTGGAGATCGGCATCGGCCTCGTCGGCCTGCAGGCTCAGCGACACCCGTCCGGAACCAGCCAGCATCAGATCCTCGGCGAACGGCTCGGTCTCGAACACGATCGCCTTGCCCGCCTCCAGCGGTTCCCACTGCAAATTCTCGAACTCGTCACCGTCGTCATCGGCTGCTTTGGTCAACAGCTGCGATCGTGCGACGTCCACGGTGAATGCCATCGTCGACTCGCCGCCGGTTAGGTCGCCGAGATTCCAGGTCACCGCCTCGGCGGCACTTGGTGGCCACTGCTCGAACGACACCGACTCGCGTGGTACGGGGGCCCCCAACGCTGCTGGGTTGGCGCCGCTTTCGAGGAAGACGGTGATCGCCGGTTCGCTCTCCAACGTGGCCTTGGCCTCTTCCCACGACGTGAAGCGGTCGGGTGGCAACTCGATACCACCCACCCCGAACGCCGACTCATACAGGGCGGGAGCACCGAGACGGACCAGTGGGCTCACCTGCGGAGTTCGCTCGGCGACATAGACGTCGAGCAGTTCGATCGCTGCTGCGAGGCTTCGCGGCCCGAGCGAGTCGGCGTGGGCGCCGTTGTAGAGGTGGGCCTTGAACACCGATGTGCCGGTGAAGTCGTCGAGCATCGTGGCGAACCGGCCTCCGGTTTGCTCGTCCTGCCATGAGCCGGCCAGGAAGGTAGGGACCGTGATCCGATCGACGAAGGTCCGGGGCGACAAGGGGTCGCCTTCGGCGTCGGTCCAGAATGCCGTCGCCGTTGCTGCCTCTCCGAGGTCGCGGTTCTGGCTCCGCAACGACTGGTTGGCGTCACAGATGTCGTCGCCGTCCTCGTCAATGCGTTGGTTGACCCACGCCGAGCCGTAGGCCTCGTTGGCACCCTGACGGCTTTCGCCCCAACTCTTCGCAAACCCGTTGTTGTAGATGCCGCCCGGCCAGACGACCGATCGATACGAATCTTCGATCACCGAAATCGGCGTGATCGCTGCGAGGCTCGGGGGTTGGGTCTGCGCGACGAAGAGCTGACTGATGCCGGAGTAGCTGATCCCGACCATGCCCACGTGGTTCTCGTACACCCAGTCCTGCGCAGCGATGGCTTCGACGACGTCGTAGCCGTCGATCGACTGCATCGGTTCGAAGTAGTCGAACGCTCCGCCCGAACACCCCGACCCGCGCATGTTGACCCCGACGGTGGCCCAGCCCAATAAGCCGTAGATGTTGATCGCCGGCTCGATCTCGTAAGGGCTCGATGGGTCATAGCCGGAGTACTCGATCACGGTCGGATAGGGGCCGTCCTCGATCGGCCCCGGCAGTCGCACGGTCGCGCTCAGCAAGGTGCCATCGCGCATCTCGATGTAGCCGAATCCCTCACCGATCTCCTGCCCATCGAAGAACGCCTGGTCGGGGTGTTCGTCGAAGTCGGGCACGCGTACTTTGTCGCTGCTGGGAGCCGGATCGGTGCCGAGCGCAAGCACCTGCCACCCTTCACCTGGCTCGACCTGGCGGAACAAGAGGTTGCCGAGTTCGTCGACCGTGCCGACCTGCTCGGCTCCTGGCCCCCGAAGTGTCAATTCCGTGCCCGGGGCGGCTCCCGTCACCGTGATCTGGCCGGCCGCTGCGGCTGTAGCGAAGTCGGCTGGAACTGTCGCTGGTTCACTCGTACTGGATCCTGCATCACCGGCGTCGGCGTCGGTGCTGGTGTCGGCGGGTTCGTCGGTGACGGCGCTGGTTTCGGAGTTCTCGTCAACGGGAGGCGCAGTGCCGTTGCCGTTATCGCTACAGGCCGCAGCGAGGAGAGACAGGCTCAGGATCGCGACCATCGTTGGACGGACCGTGGACTGCAGAGCGAAGCGAGAGCGGAGCATGGGCGCACACTACGGCGGGGGGTCGAGTCGGGCGAGTCCGGCTGCGAGGGTCAAGTGTCTGCGGTTGCGGCCGTCCGTAGGAGCAGTGAGCAAGAGAGGCCGGAAGCGCTAAGGTCCGCGGCGATGGGCCCCACCGACCAAGAGCGCGAGATCATCCGTCGGATCTTCGACTTCGACGAACACGGCACCATCCAGATGTTCGATGATGTGATGGAGAACCCGGTGTCGAAGTACATCGATCCCGGTCACCTCCAGCGAGAGATCGAGGTGCTGTTCCATCAGTTCCCGATCGCGATTGCGCATCGCTCCCAGCTGGCGAATCCGGGGGATTTCCTCACGCATGGCGAGACCGGTGTGCCGATCCTCGTCACCCGCACCGAGGACGGCCACCTGAAGGCGTTTCTCAACGTGTGCCGCCATCGAGTCACCACCCTCGAGAGCGAACCATGCGGCAACGCCCGTCGCTTCACCTGCCCGTATCACGCCTGGACCTACGACCTCGAAGGGGTCCTGCGAGGGTTGCCGCAGCCCGTGGGCTTCAAGTCGGTTGACCGTGCGGGCGTCGGCCTCGTCGAACTTCCCGTCTTTGAGCATTTCGGCCTGATCTGGGTGGTTCCCTCCCCGCGCCACGAACCCATCGATATCGATGCCTGGTTCGCACCACTCGAGGAGAACCTCGGCGGCCTCGACCTCGGCGAGCACCACCTCTTCCGATCCTGGACCCTTCACCGAGACATGAACTGGCGCATCCTGCTCGAGGGATTCCAGGAGTCGTACCACTTCTGTTCCGCTCACCGACACACGGCCTGCTCGTCTTACCTCGACAACCAGAGCGTCTGGACCGACCTGTACCCGCATGTCCGACATTCCGTGCCGCTGCCTCGAGTGCTCGAGTACCGCGATCAGCCCGAGGACACATGGGACTACCGCTCGAACTTCATGGATCAGAACTATGTGTTCCCGGCGAACTTCGCTCAGGTCATGACCGACCATGTCTACATCCACACCGTGATCCCGACCGGCGTCGATTCGTGCGTCTTCCAGTGCATGATGCTCACGCCGGAGGAGCCCGCCACTGAGAAGGCCGAGCGCCACTACCAGAAGAATTACGACGTCGTCCGGGTCGTCTTCGACGAAGACTTCGCCGTCGGGGAGGGGATCCAGCAGGGTCTTGCCACCGGGGCGAACCAGCACTTCACCTTCGGCCGATACGAGTGTGGGCTCCACCTCGGCCAGCGCTCCGTCGACGCCGCACTAGCCGGCGAACTGAGGCTCTGAACCATGCCGACCTTCGACGGCTCGTGCGGCGCGATCCACTACGAGCAGTGGCTCCCTCAACGTGAACCGACCGGAATCGTCGTGCTCGTTCACGGCTACGCCGAATACGGCGCCCGCTACGCCCACGTCGCCGAACGACTCACCTCGCTCGGAGTCGCCGTGTACGCGGAGGACCACATGGGCCATGGGCACAGCGACGGGGAGCGGGCGCTGATCACCGACTTCGGTGATGTGGTTGCCGATCTCGAGACCCTCGTCCGTATCGCCACCGACACCCATCCTGAGGTGCCGGTCCTCATGATCGGCCACTCGATGGGCGGCCTGCTCACCGCCCGCTTCGCGCAAGCGAACCCCGATGCGGTCGCCGGCGTCGGGTTTCTCGGCGCGGTCATCGGTGACTGGAATTGGGCTCGTGATGCGCTCGCTGCGCCGGAACTTCCCGAAGCGGCCACCGACTTCTCAGGCATGTCACGAGATGAGTCGACGGTCGTGGCGTACTCGACCGATCCGCTCATCTACCGAGGCCGGTACAAACGACCGCTGCTCGAGGCCGAGATGCGGGCGCTTGACGGCTTCCAGACCGACATCCATCGGCTCAGCATGCCGGTGCTGTTCTGCCACGGCGACGACGATCCCTATGTCGACTACCGGACGTCGCTCGCTGCCGTCGAGGCGATGCCCAGCACCGACACCACAATCCGGGTCTATGAGGGCGCTCGGCACGAACTCGTCAACGAGACCAACCGTGACGAGGTCATCGACGAGATCGTTGCCTTCGTCGCCCGTCTCATCGACGGCTGAAGCGACCCCGCCCAGATCTTTCGGTGGGCGACCTCGTGCGAGGGGCGCCGACGCCCTGTTGGTGGACGTGCTGCGCGATGCTGCCCGCATGAGCGTCGTCAAGATCAATGCCGTCACCGTTCCCGAGGGGATGGGTGACGATTTCATGGAGCGATTCGCGAAGCGGGCCGGGTCGGTGGAAAGCCAGCCTGGGTTCGAGGAGTTTCTGCTGTTGAAGCCGACCGACGGCACGTCGCCGTTCTATGTCTTCACCCGCTGGGAGTCCGAAGAGGCGTTCGAGGCCTGGATGGGCGGCAGCGACTTCCGACGGGCTCACGGCACCGACGGCGAGGCATCGGCTGAAGCCCGCCCAGCGGGACCGCCCGGCGTTTCGGCTGAACTGCTGTCCTTCGACGTCGTTGAGCGGGTGACGTCAGCCGGCTGACGCTGCGCACTCACACATAGTCCACTCGCCCGACGTCGCGCCGTTCGCTACCGTTCACCCATGGCCGTCATTACTCCGACCGGACACGCATGCGGCGCCGTCGTCACCGACCTCGACGCCCGAGCGATCAATGATGCCGAGGCGGCCGAACTGCGCTCCGCCCTCGACGAGCACCATGTGCTCGTGTTTCCCGATCAGCGAATGTCCAACGACGAACTTGAACGGTTCTCCGAGGCGTTCGGCCGCCTGGGCACGGACCCGTGGTTCATCCCGATCGAGGGCAGCGATCACATCGCCGAGATCCGACGCGACGCCGATGAAGAGGCACCGCTGTTCGGAGAGGGCTGGCATTCCGACTGGAGCTTTCTCGACTCCCCGCCGGTGGCGACCTGTCTGCTCGGCCTCACCATCCCACCGGTCGGCGGCGACACGCTCTTCGCCAACCAGCACCTTGCCTACGACCGCCTGCCCGATGACCTCAAGTCTCGACTCGAGGGCCTCATCGCGAAGCATTCCGACCGCTTCATTTACGGCAAGGGCAGCATGCACGACCCGGCGTCGGACGAGACGGCCGGACAGACGATGGCGATCCGCGGCGACCGCGACCCCTATGACGGTCAACACCCGTTGGTGCGGATCCACGAAGGCAACGGACGGCCGGCCCTCTTCTCGACCCTCGGGTACGTGCAGGGTGTCGTCGACATGGAGGACGACGAGGCCCGTTCACTGCTGCGCGAAATCCACGAGCACCAGATCGACGACGCTGTCATCTACCGGCACCGCTGGGAACCGGACATGGCGGTCGTGTGGGACAACCGAAGTGTGCTGCACCGGGCGACCGGCGGTTACGAAGGCCACGACCGCCTCCTGCGACGAACGACGATCGTTCGCTGAGCGGCTCTCAGCGGAGCCAGTTGTTCGGGATCGCCCGCTCGCACCAACTCCCGAACCGTTTCCAGAAGATTCGCATCAGGCGAGTCCACATGCTGCGGGCACGGCGGCGAACGAACGTGTCGAGCTGAAGTGTGAGTCGCGTGCCGCCATCGTCGGTGTCTTCAACCCAGAACTGCAGCCGGGTCGGTCGGAACAGAGCGAAGCTCAGGGCGTAGCTGCCGTAGAAGTACTGGAGGTCCCGGTATTCCTCGTGGCGGATCTCGCCGAGCACACCGGCGAAGTTGATGAAGGGCCCGGTGTGGGTG
>Ga0255772_10004344_pt1 | contig 13387 bp, 16 predicted proteins | sample 071ome_34_FD_179970 | JGI IMG/M metagenome (GOLD analysis project Ga0255772, IMG submission 179970) | Coastal salt marsh microbial communities from the Groves Creek Marsh, Skidaway Island, Georgia - 071411BT metaG (version 2) | ecosystem: Environmental > Aquatic > Marine > Intertidal zone >...
CAGCCATTTCCGCCCGTTGCGGTCTGTGCGCTGGTAACGCTGCACCAGCCAGCAGTGAATAGTTAAATAACGGTCTGTGTCTTTGTTCATGGTCTTTTCCTCCTAAAAAAGGTTCAGCTGGGTTGCTGCCGTTGTGTGCGGCACGGCTTCCCGGAATAACGCCGGAAATAGGGTTGTCGGGCTTGGGCCCGGCTGCTGCCGCTTGGGCTGCTGCTTGGGCAGTAAGTCTGCCGCCGGGACTTCTTTTGAGGCCATAGCGTGCTTAAACGGGTTATTAATCAGCCAGACCTTTTTGACGCGCTTGCGGCGGCCCCAAAATTCAGCAATGGGCTTCTTGCCCTCTTGGTCAATGGCCTCTCCGTTCATGATTGTTTGAACATGGCCGCTGGTCGTAACCATATAGACCTTGCCCTGCTCGGCTGCCTTTTTGCAAAACGATTCCAGATTACCGGAAAATTCCAGCAAGGTTGCATCCAGCCCCAGCTTTTCCAGTGCCTTTTTCTGGTGCGCGGTGGAAGTCCTGCCGCGCCATTGCTTGGCCCGGTAACGGTAATCAATCTGCTTCCAAATATTCCAGGCACGGGCAAAGCTGCTTCCCGCACATATAGCGGTTGCAGTCACGCCGCAATTTGGGCCCGGTCTCTGGTCTGCTGGGTTTCTAAAGTATTCTTGCATGGTCTTTGCCTCCCGGTGGTGGGCAGCCGTTAAGCTGCCCGAAATTGTTTGCGGTATTCTTCAGCACACTTTTTGAGGGTTGGGCTCAAAACTTCATAGCATCCAGCCAGCCGCGCCGCCTCCTCGGCCTCTGCCGCATAAAAATTCAGCTTCTCAAGGTCTGTTTCTTCCTTGTGCAGCTCCAGCTTCCAGTCTGCATGCCACATCAGCAAAAATCCCAGCTGTTCTGTTTTGTTTGTATTTATCATTGTCCTGTCTCCCGTGTGTGTGATGGGCAAGCATTGCCCCTGTATGTGTAAGGTGGGGCAAGGTTTGCACATAGTCAAGTGGAGAATGGGGAAAAAGTGAAAAAAAATGTTATGGCATTGAAAAACAAGGAAAGTTTTTTTTATGCCGGGTGCTGCGCCTGGTGCTATAGCGTTGTGGTGCTATAGCGTTGTGGGTTGGTTTTGTGTGTTTGCACACTCTGAAAGTAGACAACCTCACGCGACAATGTATATATAGATACATAGGCCCAGCTTGCCGCCCATTGTTGCAGACTTGCCACACTGTAACATTTTTGCCACGGGGGGGATTGTTTGCGACCCTACACCCCCGCGCGCACGGTGCGCTGTTTATGTATGTTAATAGACTGTTAGCGACACACAATGAAAATAACCAAAGACCGAACCAATCAAATCATAGAGATGCTCCAAGACGGGCATAGCCTCGTTCACTGTTGCAAGTCCGTTGGCATTTCCCGTGCTGGCTTATACAAGCGCATGAACACTGATGTTGAGTTAGAGTCCGCAATCCGTGGCGCGCAAGCGCGGGCAGCGGAGAAGGCACTGGAGGAGCTTGACGAGCTTTACGGTGACGCTCTGCATGGCCGTAAGAAGTATGACCCAAACATACTGCGTGACTATGCGCATCATGTGCGCTGGCGTGTGCAGAAGATTATACCGGAGCGTTTTGGCGACCAGAAGAACCGGGCTGGCGTTGAGGTCAGTGACGGGACTGTTCGTATTCTGTGGGAGACTGACTAATGTTAAATATTCCATTATTCCTTTCCTAGGGGCCGGAATATTGGAATATTTTGGCTAGGGCGCAAATTAATGACGATTGCTGACTTTGACCCGCAGAACTTTGGTAGGCACTATGAGGAGCCACCTTTTATGCTGCATTTCCAGTTTAAGGATGGCGGTAAGGTATGCCGGTATATTCTGGTTGAGGAGATTGACGCACGGGACATAAAGGCTCGTAGCAAGCAGAAGGCTGATGAGGTTGGGAAGACGCAGAAAGAAATCTGGCAGAGTTACCGCCAGCTAGAATAGGAGACCGGTATGTTTGAATGGATTGTTGTATTTTGTGTTGCTGCTGATGTAAGTGGCTTACCGATTAACAGATGTTACGCTATGCAGAGCGCACCTGCTTTTGAGAAAAAGGCTGAGTGCAGGGTGGCGGTGCAGGAGAAGGTTGATTGGGTAATGAGGCAGCTAGTTATACGACATCCAGACAAAAGCCCTGTTGTTACCGGCGTATGCGGGACTACGAAAAAGGAAGTTTAGAATGGATGTAAAAATCCCATACAAGCCCCGTTTGTTGCAGAAAGAGATGCACGCAGACCTAAAGCGTTGGAATGTTCTTGTGATGCACAGACGCTTTGGAAAGACCGTATGGGCCGTTAATCAGCTAATAAAGACTACGCTGACCTGTCCGTTGCCTAGGCCGCGCACGGCCTTTGTTGCTCCTACCTTTGCCCAGGCTAAAAGGATTGCTTGGGATTATGTTAAATATTACGCCGGGGTCATTCCTGGCGTTACTTTTAACGAGACGGAACTACGCGCAGACTTTCCTAATGGCGGCAGGATTATGCTCTTGTCAGCTGAAAACCCCGATGCTTTGAGGGGGATTTATTTGGATGAGTGTATTTTTGACGAGTTTGGCATGCAGAACCCAAGGGTATGGGGGGAGGTTGTCCGACCTGCGCTTTCTGACAGGGAGGGGCGGGCAGCTTTTTTAGGCACACCGGCCGGTCACAACCATTTTTTTGAAATGCTAGAGACTGCTAAATCACAGATTGAGGAAGGCTCCAAAGACTGGTATTTCAAGGTTTGTCGGGCTAGTGAAACCGGGATTGTGAAGGACGGGGAACTGGATGCTGCCAAGGCACAGATGACCCCGGAGCAGTATGAGCAGGAATACGAGTGTTCCTTTACTGCTGCTATTATTGGCGCGTATTACGGCAAGCTGCTGGCAGATGCTGATGACCAAGGTCGTGTTAGCCGCGTTCCCTATGACCCATCCCTTCCTGTGCACACAGCTTGGGACTTGGGCGTTAATGATGCCACATCCATCTGGTTTGCGCAGACCTTTCCCGGCGGCGCAGTAAATGTTATTGATTATTATGAGAGTAGTGGCGTGGGGCTAAATCACTACGCCGATGTTTTGCAGAAGAAGGATTACACTTACGGCGACCATCTGGCTCCGCACGACATTGAGGTGCGGGAACTTGGCTCCGGCAAAAGTAGGTTGGAAACTGCCTACTCGCTTGGAATCAAGTTTCGTGTTATACCTAGGATGAAGGTAGCCGATGGAATAAACGCGGCAAGGATGTTAATACCCAAATGCTACTTCGACCGCGACAAGTGTGCCGAAGGCTTGGAAATGTTAAGGCAATATAGGCAGGAATGGGATGAGCGTAAAAAAATATTTAGAGACCACCCGCGCCATGATTTTACGAGTCATGCAGCGGATTCGTTTAGGTATTTGGCTATTGGGCTGGAAAATAAGCAAAGGATGGTCAAGCCTCCGCAACAAATGGCAGTCAACGATTACAATCCGTTTCAGCTTTAGGAAAGACAAATGAGCATATTTGATTCAGTAGAGTTTGGCATAGGTAGCGGAAAGCAGGCCGAACAAGAAAGGCAGCGTTCAGTCCAAAACATACAGCGCAGAAGTGAGGTTATAGAGCAAGAGGTAGAAGAAAGACCCTTCTTTGCTCCGGGAGCTTTGATGCTGGGAACCCTTCAGTCTGGCATTGGCGGTCAAACAAGGGAAAGTATGATTAAAGCATTAGAGAGGGGCGGGACTCCTGTTAGGGACGAGCGCGGTATGACTGTTGGTGTTGTAAGAAGGGGTGCCGGAGTTTTTGGTGGCGATGATTATGTGGGCCGCCCAGACTACAATCCGATTGCTGCCAGGGTTAATAGAATGACGGGCACTGGCGACCAGTTTCCTATGTTTGAGGAAAGGGGCGGCGTAATTAGGGCTCGTGCCTTAACAGCTACAGAGCGCGCAATGACACCCGGTCAAGACGAACCAGCTAGAACTATTATGGGTGCAGCACCCCCAGCAGCCCCACCCCCAGCCACTACTGGCGTAACAGGAGCCCCGGAGCTAGACGCAGCTGCCGCGGCGGCGCGGGCGGAAGAACAAGTGCGGATGCAACGCTCTCGGCGCAGGGGGCGCACTGCAACGATTGTTGGCGGGCTTTTAGATGACGCTCCCGCCTCTGGTCAGGCTCCAACATTGTTAGGTTGATTATGGAACAGCATGCTAAAATATTGGTCAAACGCTTTGAGGAACTAAAAGCAAAGCGCGACAACTGGAACACGCATTACCAAGAACTTGCGGATTATATGTTGCCTCGCAAGGCTGACATCGTAAAAAAGCGGTCTCGTGGCGAAAAACGCATGGAACTCATTTACGATGGCACAGCTTTGCAGGCTGTTGACCTTCTGGCCTCCAGCCTACATGGCATGCTTACCTCCGGCGCATCCCCTTGGTTTCATTTGGACATCAAGGACTCCGACATAAACCGGGACGATGATGTGCGCGAATGGTTGCAAGACACCAGCATGCGCATGATTCAAGCATTTAATCAGTCAAACTTTGAGACTGAAATACACGAGATGTATGTTGACCTGGTTGTGTTTGGCACGGGTTGTATGTTCTGCGAAATGTCAGATGGTGACTTGCGTTTCAGCACCCGGCACATCTCGGAATATTATGTAACCGAAGACCGGTTTGGTGTGGTAAATGCCGTATACCGGCTCTATGAGTCCACAGCTTCCCAAGCCATTGCTAGGTTTGGCGAGGAAAATGTCAGCGAACACATCCGCAAGACATTTGAGAAGAACCCGGATGACATGGTTGAGATTTTGCACATCGTGCTGCCAAACGAAGACCGGGACGCTACCAAGATTGACAACAAGAATATGCCATATTCATCCGTCTACATTTGCAAGAAGACGGGCATGATTATGCTTGAAGGTGGCTTCAATGAGATGCCTTATGTGGTTCCGCGTTTCTTGAAAGCAACCGGTGAGATTATGGGGCGGTCGCCGGCCATGACCGCCCTACCAGATGTCAAGATGATTAATCTGATGTCCAAGACCATCATTGAAGCGGCACAAAAGATGATTAACCCGCCGCTGCTGGTTCCTGATGATGGCTTCTTGCTGCCTATTCGAACTCAACCCGGTGGCCTTAATTTCTTCCGGTCTGGCTCACGCGACACCATCACTCCGCTGAATACCGGCGCAAACATCAACATTGGTCTGGAGATGGAGAACCAGCGCAGACAAGCTATTCGTTCCGCCTTCTTTGTTGACCAGCTTCTTATTGGCGGTGGGCCAAACATGACTGCAACAGAAGTGATTGGCAGACAGGAAGAACGCATGAGGGTGATTGGCCCCGTGCTGGGCAGGTTGATGAACGAGATGCTACGCCCGCTGATTGACCGCGTGTTTGCCCTGATGTTGCGGGAGCAAATGCTGGCACAGCCCCCAGAAATGCTGCAAGGCCGGAATGTTGAGATTGAGTATGTCTCACCGTTGGCTCGTGCGCAAAAGTCCAACAGCCTTAACAACACTATGCGGGCGTTGGAAATCCTTATGCCGCTGTCTCAAGCCCTACCCGTTGGCGACCATATTGACCCAGACGGGCTGGTGAGGCATGTTACCGATGCTCTTGGTGTTCCCAAGACTACGCTGCGTTCCCAGCGTGAAATAGCTGAAACACGGGCAGCCAGAGCGCAACAGGAAGCAATGATGCAGCAACGGCAGCAGGAACAAGAAGATGTCTATACCGCCGCCCAAGCTGCACAAGCAGTTAGGATGGTTGGAGAGTAATGGAAGAAATAGACAAACTCCGCGCAATGTATAAAGAAACCTTTGATTCCACAAACGGACAGAAGGTTTTGCACGACCTTGAAGCCCGCTGTAACTGGCGGTCTTTAAGCTATGTGGCTGGCGATGCCAAGGCCACAGCTTTTGAGGAGGGTAAAAGAGCAGTCATCCTCCACATCCACAACATGCTGACAGAGGAGTAATTATGTCAGAAGAAGCAATCGAACAGGTAGACCAGCCTACCGAAGCACCGCTGTTGGAAACACCAGCGGATGTAGCGCAAGGCGGTTCTGGTAACGATTTTTTAAGCACAATACCAGAAGAATTGCGTGACCACCCAAGCCTTTCCCCAATCAAAGATGTTGAAAACCTAGCTCGTTCCTATGTGAACGCGCAGCGTCTTATTGGTGCAGACAAGATTCCGATGCCGGTCAACCCGACAGAAGAAGACCTTGACCGCATCTACGGCAGACTGGGCCGCCCAGAAACGCCGGATGGTTACGAAATAGCTGTTGATGGGAATGTGATTACAGAAGATGCCGCCAAATCTTATGCAGATGTTGCGCACAAACTCCGGCTCTCGCCGGAACAAGCGAATGGTGTTTTGGAATACTATAAAAGCTTGTCCCAACAGGGTGCGGAAGCGGCGGAGCAAAATGCACAATATGCCCGCGAACAAGTGGAAACGGAACTCCGTAAGGAATGGGGGCAAGCGTTTGAGCAAAAACTCTCTGCGGCTAAAACTGTGGTGCAAGACTTTGCAACGCCTGAAATTTTGGAAATGAAGCTGGCAGATGGCACGATGGTTGGCAACCATCCCGATTTCATCAAAGCATTTGCAAACATGGCGGATTTCCGGCATAGTGTAACCAGTGAAGACACAATCTCTGACAGTCCTTCTAGCCGTGCTATGACACCTAAAGAGGCACAAGCAGAGATTGATGCCATCATGAATGACAAAACACATCCTTATTGGGATGCAAAGGCACCTGGTAGGCAAACCGCTATTGACCGGGTGTCAGAATTGATGGGCATGGTTCATGGATGAACTTGAAAGAGTCCATGCCCGGATGGATTGTTTGAGGATTGCGTTAGAGTTTGGAACTCAGCGTGATGTTCTTGACCCAGCCCGATTAGCCGACAGGTATTGGGAATGGGTTACTAGGGGTAGCGAGGCAACTCGTCCCGCAGACGACCGGAAAGACGGTGGCCAGACGCAGGCCAAAAAGGCGAGGAGCGTCCGAAAGGGTAGCGCACTGACAATGAACCAAATGTAACTGTGAAAACAAGGAGTTAGACTCATGTCTACGCAAGTGACCACAGCATTTGTTCAGCAGTATTCTGCAAATGTGCAGATGCTTTCACAGCAGATGGGTTCCCGTCTGCGTGATGCAGTGCGCGTTGAGAATGTTGTTGGCAAAAATGCTTTCATCGACCAAATCGGTGCTGCGACTGCTGCCCTTCGCACCAGCCGCCATGCCGACACCCCGCAGATGGACACTCCGCATGCCCGCCGCCGCCTGTCTTTGGCTGACTACGAGTATGCTGACCTGATTGATGACCAGGATAAAGTCCGTATGCTGATTGACCCGACCTCATCCTACGCTCGTGCAGCTGCTGCTGCTATGGGTCGTGCAATGGATGATGTCATCATCACTGCCGCTACCGGCACTGCAAGCACCGGCGAGACTGGTTCAGGCAGCGCATCACTGGATGCAACCGCCAACTCTGTTGGTTCTGCTTCATCCAACGATGGCCTGACCATTGCAAAGCTGCGTGAAGCCAAGCGTAAGATGGACTTGCTGGATGTTGACCCGTCCATCAATCGTTACATCGCGGTTGGCCCCAAGCAAATTGAAGACCTGCTCGGCACTACTGAAGTGACCAGCAGCGACTTCAACACCATCAAAGCACTGGTTCAGGGCGATGTTGACACCTTCATGGGCTTCAACTTCATCATGACCAACCGGCTGTCCATTGATTCCAATGACATCCGTAAGTGTTTTGCTTGGGCCGAAGATGGTTTGACCCTTGGTATTGGCAAGGACATCAATGCTCGTATTGATGAGCGCGCCGACAAGGGCTATTCAACCCAGGTTTACTACTGCATGAGCATCGGTGCGGTGCGCATGGAAGAAGCCAAGGTTGTCCAAATCTTCTGTGACGAAACCCCTGACTAAGAGGAGCTAAAAGATGACAACGAAAAACTCTGACCTCATTGCTAATCTTGAGGCTCTCCCGCAGGTCGCTAACAACGCTCAAGAGCTTGGTGGCGTAAAGCGTATTGCACAGGGCAATGTTGCACTGGCTGCTGGTGACAGCACCGATGACGACATTGTAATGCTTGCACCGATTCCAACCCACGCGACCCTGACTTCTGTCCGTGTTGGTTCCGACAATCTGGGTGGCACATGCACCTTTAATGTCGGTTTCTACACTGATGAAGGCGTGGTTGTTGATGAAGATGCGCTGGCTACTCTTGTAGCTGACGCGGCTGGCATGACGGAACTGCGTTATGAAGAAGCCAACATCAACACCACCGGTCAGCAGGTTTGGGAACTGGCGGGTCAGTCCTCAGACCCCGGTGGAATCTACTATGTTGCGGCAACTTTCTCCGCAACTGGTGGCACCGCTGGTGACATGGCTTTCATCATTGAGTATGTGGTGAACTAATCTGGTTGGGGCGGCCCCTGAAAGGTCGCCCCTTCCTTCTCCTGCCGGGGGGAACGGCGTGGAATACAATAGTGATTTTAGGTATGACCTAAAGGTAGGACAGGTAAGCGAAAAGCGACTTGGTGAATTATTGACCGACAAAACTATAGAGGTGAAAAGAGATTTTAGGGCTTCACAAACTGGCAAAGTGTTTGTGGAGTTTTTTTGTAGAGGCAAACCATCTGGCATTGCTACGACAGAAGCAGACTTTTGGGCCTTTATGATTAGTAACGAATCTGTGGTAATATTACCTACAAAGCGTGTAAAAAAACTTGTTAGGGAAGCAAAAAGGAAAGGGAAGGTTGTCTCTGGCGGCGATAGCAATTTAAGTCAGGGCGCACTGGTAGAAATAGAGAGGCTTATGACCGATGCCATCCGTTGTTGACATTTGTAACGAAGCTATGGACTTGCTTGGCGCAGGAACCATTACAGCACTAAGTGAGAACTCAAAAGAAGCGCGGATTTGCAATCGGCGTTTTTCTACTGTGCGTGACGCTGTTCTCCGGGCGCACCCTTGGAATGTGGCTATTACCAGAAAGTCCATTGCACAAGACGCTGACACACCGGCATTTGGGTTTAGTTACCAATACACCCTGCCAAACAATCCTTATTGCTTGCGGGTTCTGTCCTTCTTTGACGACCAGGTTGACAGCGAGATTGCCGCTTACGACACACGGCTTATGTATAAGATTGAAGGCCGCAAAATCCTGTCAAACGAAAGCACCTGCAAGATTACCTATATTGGCCGCGTCACTGACACAGAGCAGTATGATTCCCTTCTCAGCAGCACTGTGGCGCATCGCTTGGCCGCAGAAACCGCCTATGCCTTAACAGGCAGCAATGGTGTTGCCCAACAAATGTTCCAGCTGTATGAGTCCCGCTTGCGTGAGGCTCGTTCCATTGATGCAATGGAAGGGACACCAGACAAGCTACTCGCAGACGACTTCATTAATGTAAGGTTCTAAGATGGCCCGCGTTTCCACCATCATTACCAACTTCCAAGCTGGTGAACTCTCACCGCGCCTTGAGGGCCGCATTGATTTGCAAAAGTATAACTCTGGGGCGCAGACGCTACAGAATATGCTGGCCTTTCCCCAGGGCGGTGTTACGCGCAGACCAGGCACATACTATGCTGGTTCATCAAAAGATGGTGGCAAGGTTCGTCTGATTAACTTTGAATACAGCGATGAGCAAGCGTATGTGCTGGAGTTTGGCGCAAACTACATTCGCTTCTTCAAAGATGGCGGTATTCTGACCGAGGCAACAAAGTCCATCACCGGGGCAACTGCGGCAGACCCGGTTGTTATTACCGCTACATCGCATGGTTACTCAAACGGTGACCGGGTATATATTACCGGTGTCACCGGAATGACAGAGATTAACAACAGGGAGTTTACTGTAGCCAATGTTACTACTAACACCTTTGAACTTAGCGGTGTGGATGGTTCTGGTTTTTCTGCTTTTGTTTCTGGTGGCACTGTTGGTAAAATTGTCGAAGTAACCACCACATATAGCGTAGATGACATATTTGAAATCAATCATGTGCAATCTGCCGATGTTATTTACCTTGCACATAAAGACCATGCGCCAGCAAAACTGACGAGAACTACAGCTACCAGTTTTACCCTGTCAGACATTCCTTTTGTTGATGGCCCCTACCTTGATGAAAACACAACAGCAACCACGCTATATGCCTCTGCTGCAACTGGCAGTGTAACCATTACAGCGTCTGCTGATTTATTTACCGCCGATGATGTTGGCAGGTATATTCGTTTCCGCGAGGTGCTTGAGATTGAGCATGACTTATGGGCAGCCAGCACCAGCTATAACGATGGTGATTCTGTCCGATACAATGGTCATGTCTATGAGCAAGTTACAGGTTCTACACAAACATCTGGCAACACTCCGCCTGTGCATACAGAAGGCACAGAAACCTATGGTGCTATTGATTGGGAATACAAGCACGATGATACGGGGTATGTAAAAATTACCGCGTTTACTAGTGCCACTGTAGTCACAGCTACCGTCCAAGAAGATGATGGTGGCATCGCTGTTTTGCCTGACCATGTTATTGGTGCTGCCAACGCTACAAAGAAATGGTCTCTTGGCGCGTTTGGCGGTGAACAGGGCTACCCACGCGCCGTAGCGTTCTATGAGGAGCGTCTTTACTTTGCTGGCACTACAGGCCAGCCGCAAACCATTTTTGGTTCCGTTACCGCTGACTTTGAGAACCAAACACCCGGCATACTGGATGACAGCGCAATCAACATCACCATTGCATCCGACCAGGTGAATGTTATTAAGCACATGATTCCGGGCCGCTTCTTGCAGGTCTTAACCACCAGTTCAGAGTTTACCTTGTCTGGCGGCACTTCTGGGCCAGTAACGCCCACAAATGTTAGTGTGCTGCGGGAAACTACATTTGGTTCATCCGATGTCCGGCCTTTGCGAGCTGGAGCCAGCACCATCTTAATTCAGAAAGGGCAAGAGAAGGTAAAGGAAATTACCTTTGACTTGGACACGGATGGGCTTGTTGGCCGTGACCTGACTATTCTGGCGGAGCATTTGGCTCGTGGCGGCTTGACCGACATGGTTTGGCAGCAGGAGCCAGAGCTTGTTCTTTGGTTTGTGCGGTCTGATGGCACCCTTGTTGGCCTGTCATACGACCCCGCAAACAACACGATTGGTTGGCACCAGCATCCTCTGGGCGGCACTGGCACTGTTGAAAGCATTACAGCAATCCCTAGCGGCGCAGAAGACCAAGTATATTTGTCTGTAAAGCGCACCATTAACAGCGCGACTGTCCGTCATATTGTGTATATGAAGCCGGTGTATTTTGGCACAGATGTTTCAGATGCCTTTTATGTAGACTCTGGGCTGACATACGACAGCACCGCGACCGACACAATTAGCGGCCTTAACCACCTTGAGGGTGAGACTGTGCAGATTTTGGCAGATGGCTCGGCCCACGCAGACAAGACAGTAAGCGGCGGCAGCGTAACGCTAGACCGGAACGCATCTACTGTGCATGTCGGCTACTCTTACACATCCCTTGTTGAAACCTTGCGTATTGAAGCTGGGGCTGATGATGGTGTGTCACAGGGCAAGATTAAGCGCATACACGGCGTAACTGTGCGCTTCATTGACACTGTTGGCGCAGAGGTTGGGCCAGACACCAGCAATCTTGACCGCATCCCATTCCGTGACAGCAGCATGGCTATGGACGCAGCTGTTCCTATGTTTGATGGCGACAAGGAAATATTTTTCCCATCCAGCTATGAGACGGATGCGCGGGCCGTTGTCAGGCAGACACAGCCCTTGCCTATGACTGTTTTGGCAATCATGCGCAGGAGCAACACATTTGATGCTTAGAGCTATTTGGATTATTATGGGTATACAAGGGTAAGCTGATGAATTTTTTGACTGCACTTTCTGCAATAGGCACTGTAGTTGGTTTTGCGGGCCAGCAAAAAGCGGCTCGTGCGGCTGAAGAAGCAGCTGAGTATAACGCACGGATTGCCGCCGAAGAAGCTGTTTTGCTGCAACGCGCAAAGACTGCACAAGAGGCAAATCTTAGAGAGCGCGCCAAAAGACTTGCCTCTACCCAGCGTGTTGCGACAGCTGCATCTGGCATTGAAATGTCAGGCAGCCCATTGCAGGCAATGGCTGACACATACTTTTCTTTGGAGAAGGATGTGGCAATGCTGCAATACGCATCCACCATTGAGCAAACAGCAAAGCAAGCAGAAATAGATTTGACAAGACTGCAAGGCAGGGCCGGTGCATCCGCACAGAGAATAAATGCCTATTCTTCTTTGCTTGGTGGGGCCGTGTCAACCTACGAACTAAACCGCAGAATTACGACAGGATGAGTTAATGCCAAGGATTCCTCTTTATAATCAAGGGCTTGGCCCATCTGTTCAAATGCCAACCGGGCAGCTTTCTCCGCGGGCAAGCGCACAGGCTCTTGCTGCCCCAGGTCAGGCAATGGCTGGCCTTGGCCGCGTTATACAGCAAACGGCGCAGGTTGGCGCAAAGTTTGAAATGGAAAGGCAGAAGCGCGAGGCGGAAGACTTGCAGCTGATTATGGACAGGAAGCTGAGTGAGCAGGCCAGCGACCTTAACAGGGATGGCACCCTGAGAGATGTGGACTCATACAGGTCTGCATTTGATGGCTTGCAGACAAAGCTGTTTTCAGATGTTGACGCAATGGAGAGGCTTAATGCCGGTCAGAAGCGCGCCATAAAAAGAGGGCTTACCGCAAAAGGAAATGTATTACGCGCCGCTGGTTCAGAGCAGGCGCATGGCTTTTATTTGCAGGATGCGACAGCAAACTTTAACGAATATACCCAAGCCTCTCTGTCCGACCAAAGAGCAGCAGGTTTTGGCTACCAAGAAGCCACCACCAACATCTTAATAGAGGACTATGAGCAAAGGCATAAAAAGGCAGTGCAGGCAGGTCTGACGCCTGCCCTAAGTCCGCAGGAGTATACCTTTGAAGTTTTCAAAGACCAGGTGTCAGCCGCATCTATGGACAGAGGGAACACCCTTACAGACTTAGAGCAGTTAAGACTGGAAATTATGAATGCGGATGGCAGGTTTAGTCAGCTTAATCAAAGCGGCCGAAATGCCCTTGCAAACCTGTTGGACAAAAGAATAAACTTTCTTACCAATGAAGGTGTTTCCGATGCACGGGCGGCTTTTCTGGACGCTAATGCGTCCTTGGTTAATGCAAAGACCGCAGAAGACCGCAAAAAGCATGCTGCAGATGCCTACAGTGCCGTAGGCTTTTTAGCTGCGTATGGCCAAGCAGACGAGGCAGCCAAACTGGACATGCAGCTTTCCGGGACATTTGCCGCCCTTGAAGCAGCAGACAGTGTTGTTTTTGG
>Ga0255772_10004347_pt1 | contig 13383 bp, 11 predicted proteins | sample 071ome_34_FD_179970 | JGI IMG/M metagenome (GOLD analysis project Ga0255772, IMG submission 179970) | Coastal salt marsh microbial communities from the Groves Creek Marsh, Skidaway Island, Georgia - 071411BT metaG (version 2) | ecosystem: Environmental > Aquatic > Marine > Intertidal zone >...
AATGAAAAGAAGATTTGCCTAAATCGATTCCAATGACTTGAATATACATAGTGGTTCGCCTCTTTTGAGTTGCTTCACCCCTAGCTTAGTTGCCAGGGAGTGAGGCGGACCATCTAATTAAGCCCGTCTGAATTTACTCTCAACGGGCTTTTTTAACTCTATCGTTATCTGTATTAACCGTTAATCCATGCGGGTTTATAAGACTGCCAGTCAAGCGCCTGCTCTAACTGAGTTGCCACCTGGAATAATGTACCTTCATCCCCCATCGGAGCCATAAACTGAACACCCACAGGTAAACCACTCTCTGACCAATGCGCTGGAACAGACATAGCAGGCTGTCCAGTAAGATTCGCCAGCTGAGTAAAAGGTAAACGTTCCAATTGACGATACGCCATTTGCTCAATGATCCCTGTTTTCTTCAGCAACCGAGCAACAGGCAGCTTATAAATGCCTCGTATCGCCAGCTTCTCCACAGCCGTTGGCATCAATTCACCCACTCTGGCAGGTAAATCTGCCATCGTTGGCGTCATAAACAGATCATACGACTTATGAAAATCACCTAACGCTCTGGCATATAGATTCCAGGCATTAAGCGCTTGAGAAAATTCTTTTGCCGAATAAGCACTGCCGAGTTTAGCCAGGATCGCCGTCGCTTCCTCAATATCTGTACCTGGCTGCAGTGTTCGCCCCAATTGTTCTTCAAGATGATCAATGGCTGCCGCCGTTTCACCAAGATTCATTGCCAAATAACATTGGTACAAGCTCGAAGCATCATAAACAGGCTGAGCCTCTTCTACATGATGCCCCAGTGACTCTAGCAGCTTAGCTGTTTTCTCAACTGCGATTCGACATTCAGGATGCAGACTGCCCCCGGTTGGATTCTCAAAACTGAAAGCGATCTTCAAAGGCTTGGGCGCTTCCTTAATCAGTTCCATATAAGGCCGTTCTGACACAGCCACCGGGAAATGAGCTCCATGATCACCACCAGCCGTCAGATCCAACATCAAAGCACTATCACGCACACTGCGACTCAATACATGTTCTACCGCTGCACCTTGCCACAACTGCCCTTGATCAGGTCCGGCTGGAGTGCGACCTCGAGACGGTTTCAATCCAAACAATCCGCAACAAGACGCAGGAATTCTTATAGAACCGCCACCATCACCGGCAGAAGCAATTGGAACCATACGGGCAGCTACCGCCGCACCACTACCTCCACTGGAACCTCCCGGCGTATGATCGGTATTCCAGGGATTTCTGCTTGGCCCAAACAACTCGGGTTCCGTCACCCCCATCAACCCCAGTTCCGGGGTGTTGGTTTTACCCAAATGAATCAGCCCGGCTTGCTTAAAACGCTTGACCATTTCCGAATCATGATCAGGTATATAATCAGCTAACGCTCGACTACCGCAGCTGAAAGGTACTCCTTGGTAAGCTGCAACTAAATCTTTCAATAGAAAGGGCACACCATACAAAACACGCTGTTGGTTCTGCCGAGAAAAATCCTGTTTCCATCGATCGACCATCGAAGTAACTACCGCGTTAACTTCCGGGTTTCTTGCCTCAATACGATTAATAGCCGTGTCTACGACATCCTCAACACTCAGTTCTTTAGCAGCGATCGCGGAGGCTAAATCGACTGCGTCCATGTCGTCGTATTCCTTAAACAAGCCCATGCCAAATCCCCTTTATGGCCATTGAATAAATTCCCGATTCAGATGATAGCAATGTTTATACATGAGCAAAAACTCAATTTCCATAACCAGGAATCAAATATCTTTAGAGTAGGGAAGCTGTTTGACACTCAAACGATGTGTTCCTGAAAACTAGTTATAGATCACATCCACTTAAGAAGTTTCGGCCAAGGTTCAATAGAAGCCAACACCCAAGCACTGCTATACTGAAAACGTTAACAAATATGAAAACTATAAGAAATCTATGACTAAAACCCATAACTCTCAACATCGCAGCAGCCAATTAATAGAGGTTAAACTCGACGTTGCTCAACTAGAAATTGGCATGTATGTCAAAGAGTTGGATCGTCCCTGGTTACAAACCCCATTTATGTTTCAAGGGTTCAGAATTACCACTGACAAAGAACTTCAACAATTAAGATCGGTATGTCAATTTGCGGTCATTGAAGTTGAGGAGCATTATTGGTTTTCATATCAAAAGCATCATCTCGCCCAAAAAACGAATGAAACAAAGCAGTCCAATGAACCACCTAAAGTGACTGTGCCGATTAATAAAACACTGCCTGAAGCCAAAGCGCTTTATGACAAAGCAGATATTGAAATCCACCAGATCCTTAAAAAAGTTAATACGGCAGAAGACATTGATATTGAGCCCATTCAGGAAACAGTCAACGGCTTTGTAAAAAGTGTCGTATCAAACCCCAACGCCCTTTTATGGCTGACTCGCATTAAAGAACGGGATGAATATACTGCAGAGCACTGTTTACGCGTGGCAGTTATGGGTATCGCATTTGGCCGCCATCTGAACCTGCCTGATGAAGAACTCTCTCTGATCGGCATGTGTGGAATGCTGCATGACGTAGGAAAAATGGTTATCCCCAATGAAGTGTTAAACAAACCAGGCCGCTTAACCGCAGAAGAATATGAAGTAATGAAAACTCACTCTGAAGAAGGCGGCAGACTGCTCTCTGAACAAAGTGGCCTTGATCCGTCCATCATTACGACTGCACGACACCATCATGAACGGCTTGATGGCATGGGTTATCCGTCTGGCCTAAAGGCCGAAAAGATTCCTCTTTATACCCGAATGATATCGATCGTAGATGCATACGATGCCATTTCCAGTGCACGCTGCTACAAGAAAGCCACCACCCCAGCCGAAGCGTTAAGAATTCTATACGATAATCGTGGCAGCCAATTCGACCCTGATTTACTACAACACTTCATTTTGATGGTAGGTATTGTACCAACAGGTAGCATCGTGGAATTAAGTAACGGGCAAGTCGGCATCGTGCTGGCGAATAACCCTCAGCACAAGCTCAAACCGAAAGTATTGTTAGTTCGCGATGAACACAAACGCCCTCAACAGGAACGCATCATTAATCTTGCCAACAACCCAACAACAGAAGAGGGCGAGCCCTATGAAATCACTCAAGCACTGAGTAACGGCAGTTTTGGCGTAGATATTGTCGAATATACCAAACCAAAAGAATACCCACATCTATCAGAATTTGACTGGTTGTAACAAGCCAGTTAATTAATGATTCAAACCCCAGAATTGAAGTGCTAATAGGAAGTGTTCGTGAAGATCACGACCTAGCTTTTTGTATGCCTGAATTGTTAACCAAAACGATCTATCCCAACGCTCAGCATACGCTCGAAGTTCATTCACTGGCAGATATTCCATAGAATAGCCATCACGAAAATGGCGTATTACCATCTCAGCCATATCAGGAAATTCAGTCAGGTCGTTAGCCGTGATTCGACTCACCCATTTTGACATTGCATTCACAAAATGAAACTCATCGTGAGAAAAACGAATATCAAAATAAAAACCTAATTCTGAAGAAGTCACATACTGACGCAGAAGGTCAGTCTTGCCAGGAACAGCCGCTCCCGCAGGAAGGCTCCCAGTCTGATTTACTATACACTGAGAGGTACAATTCATCGGTTGATACAAAGCCTCTACTTCAGCTTCAACTGATGACATCAACGATAATTCGGTGCGATCAGTTACTAATTCGTACATACGCCACCTCCTTAAAGAGTGTATCGGCGGCAACCGGTTAAAGATAATGACCATTTAACCGATTTTTGAATACGTCAAAACAACTTCAATTGTTTTCTATATCTTATACGAAGCAAATAGATGACCAGTTCTTATAGACTCAGATAAAAGGCGTTACGAATCTACCTGCCAGTCACCGGATTTTCCTCCTGACTTAGACAACACTCGAAGCCCTTCAATCCGCATCATCTTATCAACGGCCTTACACATATCATAAACAGTTAAACAAGCCACAGAGGCAGCGGTCAAAGCCTCCATTTCCACGCCTGTTTGGCCGGTCAGCTTGCATCTAGCCAATACACGAATACGCCCCTGTTCAGGCTGTGTTTCAAATTCGACTTTTACTGAGCTCAACATCAGAGGATGACATAACGGAATCAGATCAGGGGTCTTTTTAGCCGCTTGAATCCCGGCAATTCTTGCCACCGCCAAAACATCGCCTTTTTTATGACTTCCTTCCATAACCATCGCCAAGGTTTCGTCGGTCATATATACAAACCCTTCAGCCTGAGACGTTCTGGTTGTTGCTTGCTTATCAGAGACATCTACCATGATGGCATTGCCCTGATCATCGATATGGGTAAATTGAGACATTCTATTTCCTGAATAACACTCGGATAGGGTTGGGATGAGCTGAAATTAACCGTTAGAAGACTGCAATCGGCTGTCAGCTAACTTAGCAACGACCTTTGCTAATTCAACACGCCAGGAGCGCTGTTTAATACCAAAGGTATAAAGTAATTTTTGACAGTTCAGTACAGCATTCATCGGCCGTTTTGCAGAACCTTTATGCTCTGCGCTACTCACTTGATCAACATGACGGGCTTGCAGCTCTGGGTGACGTTCAGCTTCCTCAACCACAGCTTCCAAAAATTCACGACGCGTAACCGCTTCCACATCACAGTAATGATAGGTACCCCAAACATCAATGTTGCATGACAGTTGCTTACAGATAGCCACCAGCACTTCCGCTGCACTGCCAGCAGAGGTCGGACAAGCTAATTGCTGGCCAATCACTTCCATGCGCTCATCACGACCACCTTGGGTTAATACACGGCCTACAAAATTGTCTTCGCCCGAACTAAAGACCAGTCCCAAACGAACAATGATATGTTTTTCCAAAGTGGATGAAACCACATCTTCTGACGCTTGGTGAATCTCACCGTAGAGATTGACCGGATTTGGCGTATCTTTCTCAGTGTAAGGCCCGACTTTATCACCATCAAACAGATACGGTGATGTCAAATGCAGCATAGGAACGTCTGATTCATTGCACGCTTTGGCCAATGCGCGAGGAATTTCAAGGTTCTTTAAACGACACCGTTCAATCTCGGCTTCCGCTCGATCCACAAACGGATATAAAGTGGAGTTCACAACGAAATCTGGCTGATGCTCTTCGAACAACTGAATAATATCGCGATGATCAATAAATAATTGCTCATCCGAGTCAAAGGCTACAAATTCAATATTTTGAGCATCCAACAGCGATACTAACTCGCCACCCACCTGACTCTCGGAACCCACCACCATTAATTTCATTAAGAGTAATCTCCAACACCAAAGCAACGCATGAACTTAATCCAATAAAGATTATCATCAATGCACCAACAAATTACCACCTAACTTATTTTCTACCAAAGCTGATGGAAAGCATATACTTGACTTGAATCATCAATTATTCTGTCAAGATGACGGACAATTCGTTAATCCGTATTTTTACAAGAGAATTTATCGATGGCACTCGTTGATCAGTTTGGAAGAGAAGTTAACTACGTTCGCATGTCTGTGACAGACCGATGCGATTTCCGCTGCGTCTACTGTATGGCAGAGGAAATGACCTTTTTGCCTAAGTCCTCCATCCTGACTCTTGAAGAAATTGAACGCATTGCTGCAGCTTTTGTGGATCTTGGAGTGACAAAAATACGTTTGACCGGCGGCGAACCCCTAATCCGACAAAACGTGCTTTCCTTATTCCAGAATCTAGGAAAACTTCCTGGACTGAAAGATTTAGTTACCACCACCAACGGCAGTAAGCTGAACAAACTGGCCCAACCGCTACGGGATGCTGGTGTTAAACGAATTAATATCAGTTTGGACAGTTTAAATGCCGAGCGCTTCCAACAGCTAACTCGTCATGGCAAATTAGATACGGTTATCGAAGGCATCGATGCCGCACGAGAAGCAGGCTTTGAACAGATCAAGCTTAATGCAGTAATCATCAAAGGCAGAAACGATGACGAAGTGATTGATCTGGTGAATTTTGCTAAAGACCGAGCCATTGATCTAAGTTTTATTGAAGAAATGCCATTAGGTGTTATTACAGAGCATAATCGTGGTGAAAGCCTTTGTACCAGCGACGAAGTCCGGGAAATCATTGAACAACAATATGAATTGATTCCAGACACCTTTAAAACAGCAGGCCCCTCGAAATACTATCGACTCACCGACAGTGACTCTCGCATCGGCTTCATTTCACCTCACAGCCATAACTTTTGCGGGGACTGTAATCGCGTAAGAGTTACCGTAGAAGGCCGCCTCTTACTGTGCTTAGGAAATGAGCATTCGGTAGATCTTAGAGAACCGCTACGAAATGGATGCAGCGATGAAGAATTGAAGAGCATCATTACAGACGCCATGAAGATAAAACCCAAGAGTCACGAATTTGATGTTCAGGAAGAACCCCAAATTCTTCGTTTTATGAACACAACCGGCGGCTAACAAGCCTTTATTTCTAGCCTGATCACTAATCTATACGATTTATGTTGGCCATCCATTGAGGGTCAGGTACGTCTATCCAATGCACGCCTAGGCCATTAAACACTCGATAAACACTCCGCTTTCCCTGCTCAAACGCTTGAGCAATCTCAGAGAATAAAGATCGATGGATCAAACAATGTAACGGGTGATCTTTGGCTGGCTCTTTTAAGGCAAATAATCGTTCATCGACATGCTTATTTCGAGCATCCAACAGCAGCTTAAACGCATCCACAGGAACCAATGGCGTATCACACGGGGAAACCATCAGCCAGTCACTCTCAACCTCAGCAAAGCAACTAACCAGTCCACACAAAGGCCCCTCAAATCCAACGACCTGATCCGACACCAAAGTGTTATTACCCAACGCGGAATAACGATCATGATTCCGATTACAACTGATAATTACTGAATCACAAAGAGGGCTTAACGCCTCTAACGCGTAACAAACCAACGGCTTTTTCTTATAGGACTGAAGTCCTTTATCAACACCGCCCATTCGTGAGCCTTGCCCACCCGCCAGAATCACACCTTGCAGATCCAAGTTAAACCTCTTCAGTCATTACATTCATCTTCCACACAAAAAAGCCCTGTAAACACAGGGCTTTTCGATTTCAAACAACACTCGTTAGAACGGAATATCATCATCAAAATCATCAAATCCGCCCGGCGCTTGTGCAGGTTGCTGTTGCGGCTGACCTTGCACTGGCTGTTGAGCTTGGTAAGGCTGTTGTGCAGGCGCTGATTGTTGCTGCATCGGCTGACCTTGAGGTGCCATACCTTGGTTTTGTCCCAATGGCGCTGCCGCTGGTTGTTGCTGATAGCCACCACCCATAGGTTGAGACTGATTCATTGGCTGGCCACCCATCTGAGCGCCGCCCATTTGATCACCACCACGGCTGTCCAACATCTGCATATCACTAGCAACAATCTCGGTAGTGTAGCGATCCTGACCTTGTTGGTCTTGCCATTTACGTGTACGCAAAGACCCTTCCAGATATACCTTTGAACCTTTTCGAAGGTACTGACCAGCAATCTCACCTAGCTTGTTAAACATAACAACACGGTGCCATTCAGTGCGCTCTTGTTTCTGACCAGATGTTTTATCTGTCCAGGATTCACTGGTTGCTACAGTAATATTCGTCACAGCACTGCCGTTTGCGGTGTGTCTAACTTCCGGGTCTTGCCCCAGATTTCCCACCAAGATGACTTTGTTAATTCCTCGTGCCATGAAACTCTCCAGATGAACACTGTCAGTGATTACCTAACCAGTAACCACTCACCAAATTAATATCAAAAAATTGAAAACCATTGTAGCCCCAGACTCCTCTCAGGCCAACTAGCTAACACCTAAAGTTTTGTGAATAATCCCATCGTTGGTCAGATCAGGATCGTATTTTATGTATAAAGTTTGCATCTCCTGATAATGGAAAATTTCCAATACCCCTTCGAGTGCATTCAACTCATTCAAACGATCAGAATCATCACTGTCCAACTCATACGGTACGGACAAACCTTTCAGGAATTTTGGCGATTGCATTGTTCCAACCAATAACAACCAAATGCCCAGCAAAACAGAACAACCTATAAGCAGCAGGGTTTCTCCGCCCCACTGTAAGGCCACACCACCTAACCAGCCACCAATAAAAGCACCTAGAAACTGATGGGAAGAAAACAACCCCATCGCACTGCCACGAGATCCTGCAGATGCCAGCTTGGCAACAAGGGAAGGCAACGTCGCTTCCATTAAGTTGAAGGCGGTGAAAAATACCAACAACAAAATGGCCATAGCAAAGGCCGCATTAATACCACTTAATAACGACAAGGTAACCAGTAACATAAGTGCTACCGCCATCACCATCATCCACTTCATTTGACGCTTAACTTCCGCGACTAAAATGAAAGGAACGGCCAGAATAAACCCAATCACCACCACTGGAAGATAGATCCAGCCGGTCATTGAAGCCTCAATATCGAACACCTCAATGATGTGAGTAGGAAGATAAATAAACAAGGCAGTTAGCAAGGCATGTAAAATTAAAACACCCCAATAAACTCGCTGTAATTCCTTATTAAAAAAGCACTTTTTAAGACCTTGCTTAGTCGATAAGGTTTCCAAAGAGTAAACGGATGAAGGCGGATTAGGCACCAGTTTCCACAACACAACCAAACCAACTACACCCAATAAAGCCGTCAACCAAAAAATGCCATTGATTCCCCAATATGAATCAACAATAGGCCCCAAGACAATAGATACAGCAAAAGACACGCCGATACTCGCACCCACCATGGCCATCGAGCGGGTTCTTGTTTGCTCAGACGTCAAGTCACCCAGCAGAGCCATGATGCAAGCAGCAACAGCACCCCCACCCTGCAAGATTCGACCTATGATAATCCCCTGAATATTATCACTCATTGCAGCAACCAAACTGCCAGCAATAAATAAACAATAACCAACGGTAATCAGTAACTTACGTCCGTAGCGATCAGATAAAGAGCCAAACGGAATTTGCATCAGCGCCTGGGTTAAACCATAACCCCCGATCGCTAAACCAATCAAAAGCGGGGTCGCACCCTCAATGCTCTTACCTGTTGCCTCTGGTGCCATATACAAAGATAAAACGGGCAGCACCATAAACAAGCCCAACATACGAAATGAGTACAGCAACGCCAAGGAGAAGGTGCTGATACGCTCATTAGAATTCATTCGAAATTCACTCCTTTTTGTGATCGGGCGCAAGTTTATCACTTTTACGTCTACGACAATATCTTCTTGCTATGTAGGAAATTAGACATAGTTCAAGAATGCGTCATTTTTTTATGGCCTAATAAGTATGTTCTAACTTTTTGACACAACCCATCATCGAGTTGTTAGGGGTTTTTCATGTCCCCCAGGGATCAGTAACCAAGGAATAGGTACATACGATGACACACTCAAACACTAATGCGCAGCATATCCTGTTAGTTGGCCAGCAGAACCTTCAGAATTCGGTCATTATTAATTATTTAATTAACGAACAAAGTCTTACTGCTCAACTTACCTCCCAAGCTGAAGCCATCAAGCGCATTTCAGATACAGAACAGTCTTCATTACTGCTTCTGGATGTCAGAGACATTCGTCCAGAACAAGCGATTCGTTTTCTTAATGAGCTGTATCAAAAGAACTCTGCAGTTTCTGTAGCATTTATTAACGTATTATCTGATTCAAAGTTCGAGAAGCTGATAGATCACCCAACAATCACCGGGATTTTCTACGCGCATCAACCCCAGAGCCAGGTTTATAAAGGCATTAACGCTCTGATTGCTGGTGACTTATGGATTCCACGCAAATTATTAAAAGCTTATCTTCAACAAACTCGTACAGCGTATCGTACGGCTGAAGACTCAAGCCAGCTACTAACCAAGCGTGAACTTCAGATTCTCAAACTTACAGCGACAGGTGCGACCAACGCTCAAATCGCCGATAAGCTGAATGTCAGTATGCATACGGTAAAAACCCATATGTATAACCTATTCAAGAAAATTGGTGCCTCAAATCGAGTTCAGGCAATCAATTGGGCGAATGAAAATCTGGACACAGATTCAGTAAATCGATCTAACGCTGCGTAATTGATCAACATTTCTCTCTTTATCTCATGCCTTTAGTCCCTATAATGGTCTGTTTGATCAAATGGGCTAGAGGCAGAAATGGATAAAATATCGGTTCGTGGCGCAAGAACACACAACCTCAAGAACATAGATCTCGATATACCGAGAGATAAATTGGTCGTAATCACTGGACTGTCTGGTTCAGGAAAATCATCTCTAGCTTTTGATACTCTCTATGCGGAAGGTCAAAGACGGTATGTAGAAAGCCTTTCCACGTACGCTCGTCAGTTCTTATCCATGATGGAAAAGCCGGATGTTGACAGCATCGAAGGTTTATCCCCAGCAATCTCCATCGAGCAAAAATCTACCTCTCACAACCCACGATCAACAGTGGGAACCGTAACTGAGATTTACGATTACTTAAGGCTTCTGTTTGCTCGTGTAGGAGAAGCTCGCTGCCCAACACACGACCAACCTCTTCAAGCCCAGACCATCAGCCAGATGGTAGATCAGATCATGACCCTGCCAGAAGGGAGCAAGATCATGCTGCTCGCCCCTGTCGTAAGAAACAGAAAAGGTGAGCACCTACATCTATTCGAAGACCTACAATCAAAAGGCTATATTCGAGTACGTATCGACGGCCGAATCTACGAGATAGATGAATTACCGGAATTAGATAAAAACAAGAAGCACACAATAGACGTCGTCATCGACCGCTTAAAAGTTAAAGATGACATTGAAACACGCCTGGCTGAATCGCTAGAGACCACGATTGAATTATCTGAAGGTATTGCCCTTGTTGCCTTTATGGACGGCGATCAGGAAGACATAACATTTTCAGCGAAACATGCTTGTCCAACCTGTAGTTATTCAATCGCTGAATTGGAGCCAAGGTCGTTCTCCTTCAATAACCCGGCCGGTGCCTGCCCAACTTGCGATGGGCTTGGTACCAAACAATTTTTCGATCAATCCAAACTTATTGTCGATGGAAACCTGTCACTTTCAACGGGAGCAATTAAAGGCTGGGACAAGAGAAGCCTCTATTATTTCCAACTTCTTGACTCTATCTCAAAGCACTACGACTTCTCCCTTGATACACAATGGAAGTCGTTGGACGCAAAGCATCAGAAAATCATCCTGAAAGGATCGGGTAAAGAAAAGATTGCCTTTAAACATGTCACTGCCAAAGGCGATGTCTACTACAAAGAGCAAAGCTTTGAAGGCGTACTACCTAATCTCGAACGTCGATACCGTGAAACAGAGAGCCCATTAGTACGTGAGGAATTATCAAACTATCTGAGCATCCAACCGTGCCCAAGTTGCGGTGGTGCTCGCTTAAAAGAGTCTTCTCGACACGTATTCATTAATGAACTCACTCTACCTAAGGCTACCTGCTTATCAGTCGGAGACGCTCAAGCACTGTTTGCTTCTATGCAATTAGAAGGTGCTAAAGCGCAGATTGCCGACAAGATTGTGAAAGAAATCGGTGATCGACTCCAATTCTTGGTTAATGTCGGGCTCGAATATCTAACCCTTGATCGAAGCGCAGATACACTGTCTGGTGGTGAAGCACAACGTATACGCTTAGCAAGCCAGATCGGCGCTGGCTTGGTTGGCGTTATGTACATTCTAGATGAGCCTTCTATCGGGCTTCATCAAAGAGACAATGATCGTCTTCTCGACACACTCAAGCGTCTTAGGGATCTTGGAAATACCGTTATCGTAGTAGAACACGATGAGGACGCAATTAAACTGGCTGACTACGTCATTGATATCGGTCCCGGTGCAGGGGTTCACGGCGGCAAGGTTATATCTCAAGGAACGCCAGAAGAAGTCAGTAATGACAAAGAATCACTAACTGGACAATATTTATCTGGTACTAAAAAGATTGAAGTCCCGCCTAACCGCCACACTAGCTCAGATAAATGGCTAGAACTTTCTGGTGCTGCTGGTAATAATCTTAAAGAAGTAGACCTAAAGCTACCTATCGGTCTAATGACTTGCGTTACGGGTGTTTCTGGTTCTGGTAAATCTACACTGATCAACACAACACTTTATCCAATTATGGCGCATCAGCTTAATGGTGCACATCAGTCTACATCAATGCCTTTCAAGGACATTCAAGGTGTAGACCATTTGGATAAGGTGATCGACATAGACCAGAGTCCTATCGGCAGGACTCCAAGATCTAACCCGGCTACCTACACAGGCATTTTTACAGGCGTAAGAGAACTTTTCTCTGGTACTCAAGAAGCACGCTCTAGAGGTTATAAGCCTGGTCGCTTTAGCTTTAACGTAAAAGGGGGCCGTTGCGAAGCATGCCAAGGTGATGGTGTTATCAAGGTTGAGATGCACTTCTTACCTGATATTTACGTACCTTGTGATGTATGTAAGGGCAAGCGCTATAACCGTGAGACGCTTGAAATTACTTACAAAGGTAAGAACATACATCAAGTTCTTGATATGACAGTAGAAGATGCTCGCGAATTCTTTGACGCTATCCCTGCAATTGCTAGAAAGCTTCAAACATTACTTGATGTTGGTCTGGGTTATATCAAGCTTGGGCAAAGCGCTATTACACTGTCTGGCGGTGAAGCTCAGCGTGTCAAACTATCGAAAGAACTCTCGAAACGGGACAGTGGCAATACTCTCTATATTCTGGATGAGCCAACGACTGGTCTTCACTTCCACGACATCCAGCAATTGCTTACAGTACTTCATAAACTCCGTGATAGAGGGAATACCGTCGTAGTTATTGAGCATAACCTAGATGTCATCAAGACAGCTGATTGGATTGTTGATCTAGGCCCGGAAGGAGGAAAAGGCGGCGGGATGATCATTGCGGAAGGAACACCTGAACACGTTGCAGATCAAACAGTGTCTCACACAGGAAAGTATTTAAAGCCGATGCTTTAGAAGATAAACCATAAATAAAAAGCATTAAAAAAGGGGCACAAGCCCCTTTTTTAATAGCTATAAGTAGCCAGACAATAAAAAGCCGGGATAACCCGGCTTTTTATTAATCTTCTGCGCTGTCTTCGCCAGCTGGCAAAGGACGATCGACTAACTCAACGATAGCCATCGGCGCATTATCGCCTGCACGGAACCCACACTTAAGGATGCGGATATAACCACCAGGACGGCTCTCATAACGAGGGCCTAGTTCGTTGAACAGTTTACCTACCGCTGCATTGCTACGAGTACGAGCAAAAGCCAGACGGCGGTTAGCAACTGTATCTTTCTTAGCAAGAGTAATCAAAGGCTCTGCAAAGCGACGTA
>Ga0255772_10004355_pt1 | contig 13368 bp, 12 predicted proteins | sample 071ome_34_FD_179970 | JGI IMG/M metagenome (GOLD analysis project Ga0255772, IMG submission 179970) | Coastal salt marsh microbial communities from the Groves Creek Marsh, Skidaway Island, Georgia - 071411BT metaG (version 2) | ecosystem: Environmental > Aquatic > Marine > Intertidal zone >...
GCTGAGCACGCATCGAGCACTCTCTGTTCTGGAGCAAGATCAAGCAATTGAGCAGTGAACTGAGCGGCACTGTCCTGAACAGAAAACAGCCCTTCATCGTAGCCAGGTAAAGAAGGGATATCCACTGCCTGAGTTAAGGTAATGAATCCGGTTTGATCGCTGATCTGAAAACCAATCTTTTCACCTTCAAGCTTTTTAGCGTATTGCTCAACCGTGCCTTTAGAGCTATTTACACGCAGCGTCACCGCCGGCTGACTGTTACTGGCGTCATAAACGGAGGTCATCTGTTCTGGCCAGAATTTCTTAACCCGTTTAGCCAACCAACCAGGAAAAGCACTGTGGAAACAAATGTCCTTATCGAGCTTTTCAAAAATAGTTTGTTGATCGCGCTGATAATTTCTTAACACACCATTGATCAACGCCTTTGCCCAGGTCTTTTTCAAACTCTGCGTCGCGTCCACAGTCGTGTTGATGGCCGCATGATCCGCAGTACGCATGAAATCCAATTGATAGAGACCAAGAAGAATCAGGGCATGAACGTCTTTGTCTTTTTCTTTGAGCGGTTTTTGCAGTAATTGTTGAGCGATGCGATCAAGTCTAGGCGCTTGCCTAAGCGTTCCTAAAACCAGCTGATGGGCCAACCCTCGTTCACCTTGATCCAGCCCCGACAGCATAGGCTCAAGAGTTTGAGATAAGCTCCCTTGTCCTTTCAGGATGGGAGCGATTAAGTTTGCACATTTAGCTAACAGGTGATGTTTCATAAGACGGATTTAAGCTGTTTGAAAGGCGACGAGTTTGTCATGCAATGATTCAACGCACTATTGAAAAGAATTACCTTGCGCAAAGAGTTCTTTGTTTCCATTCAGAACCTGCTCGGCGGTCATGGCTTTCTTGCCAGATAATTGAAGCTTCTCAAGACGGATCACGCCATTTCCGGTACTCACGTAAATCCCTGTCTTATCAGAACCGATGACCGAACCAGCACTTGCGTCACTGGTTTTATCAGCAACTGAGGCCTGATGAATTCGAATATTTTGCTCATCTATAAAAGTATAAGCGGATGGCCACGGGAAAAGCCCTCGAACCTTCTGTGCAATCGCATTGGCAGATTCAGCCCAGTCGATCTTACCCTCTTCCTTAGTCAGTTTATGAGCGTAGTTCGCCTGCTCATCATCTTGAGGCTCAGGAGAAATCGAGCCCGCTTTTAATTGCTCGATGGTTGAAAGCAAAATTTCACCACCTTGAATGGCTAACTTGTCGTGCAGGCTTGCACTGGTGTCCGTGTCTTCAATATCGGTAAAGGCTTTGCTCAACATGTCACCCGTATCAAGGCCTACATCCATTTGCATAATGGTAATGCCTGTTTGCTTATCACCCGCCAGCAACGCTCGATGAATCGGAGCCGCACCACGCCAACGAGGAAGAATGGAGGCATGCACATTAATACAACCCAACTTAGGTGTATCGAGTACCGCTTTAGGAAGAATCAATCCGTAAGCAGCCACCACCATCAGATCAGCATTCAGATCAGCCAAAACTTGTCTATCTTGCTCTTCTTTAAAATTAAGCGGCTGAAAAACAGGAATATCTGCCGCTAAAGCAACTTCTTTCACCGGGCTAGGCTTAAGCTTCTGGCCTCGGCCTGCTTTTCGGTCAGGTTGCGTGTAGACCGCAATCACTTCATCTGGACCTTGAAGAAGCGCTTTTAAAGATTCGGCAGCAAATTCTGGTGTTCCGGCAAAAATGATTTTTAGTGGCTGAGTAGACATGAGTTCCCTGTTTCCTGTGAATGACGATCTGGAAATAGCTAAAGGAATACCTGAAACCAAGCATCCCAATACTTTAAGCGAAGGTAAAAAGCTTAGATTACAGACGTCGAGCCTGACGTTTATGCTCTTTCTCTAGCTTGCTCTTGATGCGATTTCGCTTCAAAGGAGAAAGGTAATCCACAAACAGCTTTCCGTTCAGGTGATCCAGTTCGTGTTGGATACACACTGCCAATAAGCCTGTTGCTTCCATCTCAAAATCTTCACCGTTACGATCTACCGCATTTACTCTGACATGGGCGGTACGAGTCACATCTTCATAAAAGCCAGGCACGGAAAGACAACCTTCCTGCATGGTTTCAGGATCGCCATCCAATACTTGCACTTTTGGATTGATGAAGACCAATGGCTGATCTTTTTCTTCTGATACATCAATCACGACAATCTGTTTATGAATATCAACCTGAGTCGCGGCTAATCCAATACCGGGTGCCTCGTACATGGTTTCAAACATATCATCGATAATTTGACGAATTTCATCGTTAACTTCCGCCACTGGAAGGGCTTCAGTACGCAATCTTTTGTCCGGGAATTCTAAAATTGTGAGCTTTGACATAACTAGATTTTAATTTAGGTAGTAAATCTGTGGATTTGGCTGCTAATATTAAGCAAAGCCGTTAACTATCCGCGCAATAAGGCTAGAATTAAGTGGTATTTTAGCAAGAACTCTAGCAAAAAGCGCTTGTGACTGAATAATCTTATCTAGACTTATTCTGTTCACGTGACAAAAATAAGGACAATTGAGATGCGAAACAGGCTTCTATCCGTTGCCATAGGGTGTTTTTTCAGCTTATTTGCAATTGCAGCTGATCTAGCGACGCAGAACCCTTTAAAGGAAGGCCATCCTGATAAATACATTGTGATCAAGGGTGATACGCTTTGGGGAATTTCTGAAAAGTTTTTGGATAGCCCTTGGTTATGGCCTGAAATTTGGCAGGTAAACCCTCAGATCGCCAACCCTCACCTAATTTTCCCTGGTGACACCATCGGACTGGTATATGTGGATGGTCGTGCAAAACTTACGGTTCTTCGTCGAGGTGCACAGGGGCGTACGGTTAAGCTCACTCCAACTGCTCGTATCACACCAATTGATACCGCCATTCCTTCCATTCCTATGGATGCAATAGACAGCTTCATCGTAAATAACCGAATCGTTGAAGAAGAGCTGCTTTTAAAGGCGCCTTACATTATTTCGGGTGAAGAAGGTCAGTTGATCGGCGGTAAAGACGATCGCGTTTATGCAAGAGGCTTGTTCGATAACACACCTCAGAAACGTTATGGCATATATCGAGGTGGTGACCAGTACGTTGACCCGGTAACCAATGAACTGCTTGGCTACGAAGCCCTTGAGATTGGTTCTGCCAAAGTAACGGCTCAAAACAACGACGTATTGACCATGATTCTTACGGACACTAATCAGGACGTTCGAATTGGTGACCGCCTACTGGAAGCAGAAGAAGTTAAACTTGAGACGGTATTCCACCCAAGTTCACCAGAACAGGAAATCCGTGGCCACATCATTGCGGTGCCTGGTGGGGTTAGCCAAATCGGTCAGTTCGACGTGGTTGTAATCAACAAAGGTGAACGAGAAAAGGTTAAGCCAGGTAATGTAATGGCAATTTATCGTAAAGGCGCATTGGTTAAAGATCCAATTGCCAAAGAAACCGTTGAATTGCCAGCAGAGCGCGCAGGTCTACTGATGGTATTCCGCGTGTTTGATAAAGTGAGCTATGGTCTTGTACTTCGCTCCAAGCGTGTACTATCTGTATTGGATGAAGTTCGTAATCCATAGTACTTCCCGTACTCATTCCATAAGAATAAGTACAGAAAAGCACTCAAACCATCGAGTGACTTCAATAAAAACCGAAGGTTATTCAGCCTTCGGTTTTTTTATGCCTACTGAAAAGCCCGTAATCTGAAAGATCTCTTTTAGTATCTTCGAATTACAGGCGCACTATGACTGATGACCTCGTCCATAAACCTTCCTCGATAAACCAAAGGACCCTAGACTGGTTGCTTTTAAGCCTAGTACCAGGTGTCTCATCCAATACACTTTTGAAACTCCAACGTGTATATCCTGAGCCTGAAGATATCCTCAGACTATTCAAAACGGGTGAATGGCGTCATTTACCTCTAACGAAGGTCGCCAAAGAATGGTCAATTCAATACGCTAAAAAATTAGACTCCGTACTTTCACAACAACTGAAACGCACAGAAAGCTGGTTAACTGAAGGCGGCGCTATTCTCGACTGGCAAAGTCCCGAATACCCGGAACTACTGAATCAAATTTATGATCCGCCAGTACTCTTATATCTTCAAGGACATGCCAAGTACTTATCTTCAACCAAAAACTTGGCCATGGTGGGTAGCCGAAAAGCATCTTCATTGGGTCTTGATTTAGCAGAGCAATTTGCAGCTTTGTTAGTCGAACATGGCTGGCAGGTAGTTTCAGGCATGGCGCTTGGTATTGATGGCGCTGCTCACAAAGGCGCTCTTGAAGCCTATCAACATTGCGAACAAATCGGTTCAACTCTCGCAGTGGTCGCTACCGGTCTTGATCAAATCTATCCCAAAAGTCATAAGGCATTGCAAAGTCACATCATTGAAACCGGCTGTCTCATCAGTGAATACCCGCTGGGTACTTTGCCTAAAGCAAATCACTTTCCTCGTAGAAACCGAATAATCAGTGGCTTATCTCAAGGCGTTCTCGTTGTTGAAGCCAGCCTAAAGAGCGGTTCATTAGTCACGGCTCGATGCGCCCTCGAGCAAAATCGGGATGTGTTCGCACTGCCAGGCGCTTTAAATAATCCCCAAGCAACGGGTTGCCATCATTTAATTCAGCAAGGAGCTAAGTTGGTCACCTGCCTAGATGATGTGTTAGAAGAACTCGGGCATAGTGCCTCTCAAACTAAATTTTCTACGTCAGCATCTACCCTACCGAGCAAGCACTCAGCCCATAGCCAAACTCAAGATCTTTTTCAGGGCAGTAAAGACCAATCACCAAAAGAACGCTCAAATGATCCTGTCCTGGCAGCTATAGGCCCAGCGGGCGCTACCGCTGACGAGATTATCATCTCTACGGGTCTTCCATGGCAGGAACTAAGTCAGAAACTACTGATGCTTGAAATGTCGGGACAAATTCAATCCACTCAAGGAGGCTATCAACTCACCAGCTCTTAGTTTTTTGTTGAAATATCGCGCTGCCATCTTGAAGTAGTTGATACTTCCGTCGACAATATTTGTTTCTGGCCATATCACTATAGAACCTGTGGCTAGGTCTTTGCCGATTTAAGTGGTTATCGACGTTTCTTTTTATTCATACGAGAGCGATTTTATGTATGTTTCTCCTGTTCACCTTGGTCTCGCCACACATGCTATGCATTACGGTGGAGTCATAGCCTATCCAACAGAAGCCGTTTGGGGCGTAGGTTGTGATCCCTGGAACAGTGAAGCCGTCTTCAAGTTATTACAAATGAAGCAACGCCCTTGGGAGAAAGGTCTAATCATTGTCGCGTCAGACATGAAGCAAATAGCGCCTTTGCTGGATAACCTGAACAAGACTCAGCTAACCAAACTGGAGATGAGCTGGCCGGGCCCATTTAGCTGGGTACTGCCTGATCCAGAAGGTTGGGTACCCGAGTGGAGTCGAGGAACACACAAGTCTGTTGCCGTAAGAATTTCGGCTCATCCGCTAGTGCATCAACTATGTGAACGCTTTGGTCGTCCGATCATATCGACTTCGGCTAATTTGGCGGGTAAACCACCAGCACGCACAAAGCAGCAACTCGATCCAAGGTTAATGAACTATCTTGATTACCTAATGCCAGGTGAAACCCAACAACTGGCTCAGCCTTCTGTCATTCGAGATGTATTAACCGACGAGGTCTATCGCGTTTAAATTCTATCAAGGTGCGCTCAGCACCTTGATTCCCCTCTTCTTTAGGTGACCATCCATTCACGGGTGTTGTACACTTGCGTCCAATTGATAATAGATTCCCTCTTTACTGACCTTCTTATGGAGTAGTTCATGACCGATATGGTATCTCAGGTTAAAGCCTATTTATTAGATTTACAGGATCGAATTTGTGCTGAACTGGAGCAGGAAGACGGTCAGGCTACGTTTCAGGAAGAAAGCTGGGATCGTGAGCAAGGTGGCGGCGGTCGCACCCGAGTGATTACTGAGGGCGCGGTTATTGAAAAAGGCGGCGTTAACTTTTCTCATGTATTTGGTACGCAACTGCCCGCATCGGCTACCGCAAACAGACCGGAACTAGCAGGGCGCAGTTTCCAGGCAATGGGCGTTTCACTCGTGATCCACCCTAAAAACCCTTACGTGCCAACCTCTCACGCCAATGTTCGTTTCTTCATCGCAGAGAAAGAAGGCGAAGAACCAGTATGGTGGTTCGGCGGCGGCTATGACCTGACACCCTATTACGGAAATCAGGAAGATTGTCAGTTCTGGCATCAAACAGCTAAAGATGCCTGTGCGCCATTTGGTGATGACATCTATCCAAAATACAAAAAGTGGTGTGATGAATACTTCTATCTGAAACATCGCGATGAGCCACGCGGTGTCGGTGGTTTGTTCTTTGATGATCTTAATGAGTGGGGCTTCGATAAGAGCTTTGAGTTCATGCAAGCCGTTGGTGACAGCTATATCAAAGCCTATCGCCCAATTGTTGCTCGTAGAAAAGAGACTGAGTTTGGTGAACGTCAACGTAAGTTCCAATGCTACCGCCGTGGTCGCTACGTGGAATTCAACCTAGTCTTCGACCGAGGCACTATTTTCGGTCTACAAACAGGTGGCAGAACAGAGTCTATTCTTATGTCATTACCTCCTATCGTGCACTGGGATTATAACTGGCATCCCGAAGCAGGAACGGAAGAAGCAGAGCTATACGACGTGTACTTGAAAGATCAGGATTGGGTTTAAACGTAAATGAGTGATAAAGCTTTATATGCCGTTATCGGCTCACCAATCAAGCACAGCAAATCGCCTTGGATCCACAGCCGATTTGCTGACGTCACCGGCGAACCGGTGAACTATCAAGCACTCCTGGGTGACGAAAATAATTTCTCCGGTTCAGTTGATGCATTTCGTAAAGAAGGCGGCCGGGGATTAAATGTCACTGTACCCTTTAAGCAAGACGCCTTCGCTTACGCCACAGAATTTTCAGAGCGCGCCAAGCGTGCTGGTGCGGTAAATACATTAGTATTCAAAGACGATGGCTCCGTATACGCTGAAAATACTGATGGTGTTGGAATCATGCGCGATATTACCGTGAATAACACGGTTTCAGTCAAAGGCAAACGGGTGCTCATTCTAGGCGCAGGCGGCGCAGTTAGAGGCATTCTTGAACCGTTATTAGCGGAAAAGCCTTTGGAAGTCGTCATTGCTAATCGTACGGTGAGCAAAGCTGAACAATTAGCCGAAGATTTCTCAGATCTTGGCCAACTTTCAGGTGTTGGCTTTAATGTAGTACAAGGCACCTTTGATCTGATCATTAATGGTACGTCAGCCAGCCTAGCGGGTGATTTACCACCCGTGCCAGATTCAATCATTACATCCAACACCGTTTGCTATGACATGATGTATGGCGCAGAGCCTACCGTATTTAATCAATGGGCAGCTAAATTAGGCGCAGTAAAAACCATTGATGGTTTAGGCATGCTGGTTGAGCAAGCAGCGGAATCATTCCGTCTCTGGCGAGGTGTCCGTCCTGAAACCAACTCGGTACTTGCAGAGCTTCGCGCTCAGTTATCGAGCTAAGGCTTGAAAGTCAGCAAGAGATTAAATGTTTGATTTTTAAACAATCTTTCTTCCTTTTATGAAATATTTGTTCTGCGTCACAAAAAAATGCCTTTGTTTGCCGAATTATCCCTCAACTGTAGCAAAACTTTCATATTCCCTGCTTATCCTGCGCGCTGACTGACATTCAGACTATGGACTGAGTTTTCAGTGCGCATCGCTAAAATCTTTAGCCTGTAATGAGCGAATGGATTCGCCCAAGCTGCAAACTCTCTGATTGTCTGATACTGAAGTTCCACCAGTGTCTGAGGCATTCAATGAGCAACCTGTTATCCTTAAGCATTACTAATTTTATTCTCTGGACATCTACCGCAGTCGTGTGGGTGTTGTGTCAAATCGGTTTGTTACTTACGAGTACATCGGCTAATGCCCAACAAACCCTATTAGCGTCCGTTACCCAATTAGATTTCCAGCAACTCCCTAAGAAAACTGAAACCTGGATTCATATGCAAGGTTCCAACACCGTAGGCGAACGTTTAACTCCGGCGATTGCCATCGACTTCCTTCGTTCAAAAGGCATCCAGGATATCAGTGTGACCACAGGTCGCGATCAGTACGATAAATTCATCAAAGGCTACAATCCGGAGTCTGGTCGTTTTGTTCAGATTCGTATCGAGTCTTATGGTTCCAGCACAGGCTTCAAAGGGCTAATGAAAGGAACGGCTGACATCGGTGCCGCATCAAGACCGATCAAGCTTAAAGAAGTGGATAAGCTAAAAGCCTTGGGCAATATGACCTCCAAAGAGTCTGAACACGTTATTGGTATTGATGGATTGGCGATTATTGTTCACCCATCGAACCCAATCAAGTCACTGACAGTGACTCAAATCGCTCAATTATTTAGCGGTCAGATTACTAACTGGAATGAGCTGGGCGGGATTGATTCACCCGTTAGCATTCATGCCCGTGATCACGAATCAGGCACCTGGGATACGTTCAAGGGGCTGGTTCTGGCCAAGAAATATAAATTAAGCCCAGAAGCCAAGCGCTATGTTTCCAACGATGAACTGTCTCGTCAGGTATCGCTTGATCCCCAAGCGATTGGTTTTTCCGGTTTAAGCTCGGTCGGGCAAAGTAAGTTACTGGCCGTTGCGGATGGAGACGCCTCACCTGCGATGTACCCAACGCGATTAACCGTTGGTACCGAAGATTACCCACTGGCTCGCCGTCTATTCTTGTATACCTCACAAGTTAACCGCAAGCCTATGGTAGATGAGTTCTTATCTTTTGCTCTCGGCCACGAGGGACAATCCTTAGTCGATGATATTGGCTATGTATCCTTAAACATTGACCGTCATCCATTGGCTGTATCGCAGGATCTGCCAGATTACTATCGTGAAGCAGTAGATGGCGCAGAACGTTTATCTCTGAATTTCCGTTTTAAAGAAGGCAAAGCCAGACTGGATAACAAAGCCCATGCCGATATTGAGCGCTTGGTCTCCTTTATGAACGCTGACGAAAACAAACATCTTTCGGTTGTACTGGTAGGCGCGTCAGATCCACGTCTAAAAAATGAATACGCTGTATTACTATCAAAACTTCGCGCTAAAGTGGTTCGCAGAGCCTTGGTAGATCAAGGTATCCACAGAAATCGAATTCAAATGGTAGCCAATGGTGCGTTAATGCAGGTAGCAGGCAACGACTCGTTAACTCAACGCATTAAGAATCGTCGAGTAGAAGTTTGGATGGAATAATCAACATGACAAACATGAGTACTTAGTGAGAGCTGCCTTAACTCTCAGCCAAGTACTCATCTTTCAGTTTTACGTAGTTACCAGCGGTATATTTCAGGTAATGATATTCGCTCTCTTTCAGAGGGCGAGCCTTCTTTGCAGGGCGCCCCATGTAAAGGTATCCAGATTCCAGTGTCTTTCCACCCGGAACTAACGACCCCGCACCGATAATCACATCATCTTCAACGACTGTACCGTCCATAATGATGGTGTCCATGCCCACCAGTACTCGATTACCTAAAGTACAACCATGAAGCATCACTCGATGACCAATCGTCACATCGTCTCCGATCACTAATGGATGGCCACCAGGGTTGTAATCACTGGCGTGTGTAATATGAAGTACAGACGCATCCTGAATACTGGTCCGTTTGCCGATGGTAATGGTATGCATGTCGCCGCGGATTACCGCTGTCGGCCAGACAGAACAGTCTTCACCCAAAGAGACATTACCAATAACCTGAGCGCTGGGATCAACCCAACATTTTAAGCCCAATTTAGGCGTCCATTGTTTAAAGGAGCGGATATTGTTCACAGTAGTAACGAGAAAATCAGTGGTCATAAATAAAAATTTTACTTGGCCGAGTTTTTAGGAACCAGATACACATAAAAGATATAGGCCAGCATACCCGCTATAAAGGCAACCAGTAAGTAAATGTGCAACTGATACCAAGGCGATTGATAATGCTCCGACGATACAACATAAGCAATGGAGTAGTTGGTACTTTCAATCGGCATAAAAAAGACCTGATAGTTTTCACCATTCATCTCTAATGCCTCACTACCCTGTTTTCCGGCAACCATGTTACGCCCTAGACTCTTTAAAGGCTCAGACTCTTCAGTCAGGATATTAAATAGCTGAACGGATTTTTCTCCAATTTCATTTTTAAGTGGATTACCTTTTGCGTCCTTCCTCACCTCCAAGACTTTTTTCTTATCCCAGTGATACCAGTAATTTCCATCTTTAGAAACCAACATCACATTAGTGTTTTTATCACTGGTGGGCTTAGTAACCTCGTCAAGCAACTGGGTTATTCGATCCCAAGAAATAGAACCGCCAAGCAACCCAACCACTTTGTTATCTCGATGAATTGTCGAAGCCAGAATGACCTGTTTAATACCACTGGTGTAGGAAATCATTGGGTTGGAGACATAATCAACTTGCAGATGATCAAGATTGTTCTTAACCGTCACTCGCCAATAATCTCGTTTCACAATGCTTTTCAGCTTCGCATTTGGGTCCGAGTCATCAAAGGTATTTAAGCCTCCATAATGGGGATTTCCACCAACTGTATTGTAAAAGTGACTGCTTGGTAAACCGACGACAAACTTTTCAAAATTCGAATGTTTGGTAGCTAGTTGGCTCATTAAGAAGGGTTTCGCAACCTCCCAATCCATGGACTGGATGGTTGGCGAGTTAGCCAATACACGCACTTCAGCCTTTCGAGCTTGGATAAAACGAGCAATATTTTCAGCGATGGTGGTTAATCGGTTGTGATAGATGGTATGTTGTTGTTCTTCAAACATTGGCATCAGTAAAGCACGTGTCATCAACAAGCTGACCAACAACGCCAAGATATTTGCTAACAGAAAACGCGTAGGTTTCGTTCGAATACGTTTAGACATAAAACCCTATAAAGACAACATCATTTGATCTTAAGTGTAGCAAGTATTTCAAAGCCGTTGATTTATGATTTTATGTCGCCATATTCTATAAGTAATTGAAGGTCATAAACTGGATATACTCAGTGTGATCACTCCTTAAAACGGTCAGGTTAACCAATAAACCAGGTTTTAAATCAAATTATGTCCAATACAGAATCAAACAATCCGTTATTAGCCGATCAAGAACTTCCACCGTTCTCAACGATTCAACCTGAACATGTCGAGCCAGCCATTAAACAGCTGATCGAAACGAATGAAAAAAATACCGAAGCCATGCTTTCGAATCTGGAAACAGTTACCTGGGAAAATCTGGTTGCTGCTTCAGATGAATGGGATGATGTATTAGGTAAAGCCTGGTCGCCTGTGAGCCACATGAATTCTGTAGTAAACAGTGATGAGCTTCGCGACGCTTACAATGCTTGCCTGCCAATGCTGTCGGAATACGCAACCAAGTTGGGCCAAAATCAGTCACTTTTCAAAGCTTATAAAGCACTGGCAGACAGCGAAGACTTCAGCACACTGGATGAAGCTCAAAAACAAGTGATTGAAAATGCACTGCGCGACTTCCACCTATCAGGCGTGGATCTGCCTGAGGACAAAAAACAACGCTATGCAGAGCTAAAGAAACAACTTTCGGAGCTAACCAGTAAATTTTCCGAGAATGTATTGGATGCCACCAATGCCTGGTCAAAACTGATTACCGATGTCAATGAATTAGCCGGCGTTCCCGAGTCTGCGTTGGGTTTGATGAAACAACAAGCCGAGCAGGCCGAACAGGATGGCTACCGATTGACGCTGGACATTCCTGTCTACCTGCCAGTAATGACCTACTGTAAGAATCAGGCACTGCGTGAAGAGATGTATACCGCTTATGCTACAAAAGCCTCTGATCAGGGGCCTCAAGCTGGTGAGTTCGATAATACCTCCATCATGTATGACATCCTTAAATGTCGTAAAGAATTGGCTCAGTTACTTGGCTTTGAAAACTACTCTTCCCGTTCATTAGCCACCAAAATGGCCGAAGACACCGATCAAGTGGTGGATTTCCTGTTTGATCTGGCCAGTAAGTCCAAGCCTCAGGCGGAGAAAGAACTGCAAGAACTGAAAGACTTTGCTAAAGCCGAGTTTGGTGTCGAAGAAATGAACCCTTGGGATGTAGGCTTCTATGGTGAGAAGCTGAAGCATGCCCGCTATGAAATTAGCCAAGAAATTCTTCGCCCTTACTTCCCGTTCCCGAAAGTTGTATCCGGCATGTTCGAGCTGGTTCAACGCCTGTATGGGGTGGAAGTGGTAGAAATTAAAGAATTCGACTCATGGCATAAGCAAGTGTATTTCTACGAAATCCGCAAGCAGGGTGAAGCCATAGCTCGCTTCTATCTGGACCCCTACGCTCGAGCGAAAAAGCGTGGCGGCGCCTGGATGGATGAGTGTCGTGTGCGTCGCGTGAAAACCGACAGTTCATTGCAGCTCCCGGTAGCCTACCTAGTCTGTAACTTTACGCCACCAGTAGGCGACCAACCTGCTCTTTTAACTCATGACGAAGTAACCACGTTATTCCATGAATTTGGCCATGGCCTTCACCACATGCTGACCCAGATTAACTACTCTGCGGTTTCGGGCATCAATGGCGTAGCATGGGATGCCGTTGAGCTTCCATCACAATTCATGGAGAACTTCTGTTGGGAAGAAGAAGTCCTGGACTTCATCTCGGGTCACTTTGAAACGGGTGAGCCCCTTCCGAAAGAGCTATTAGATAAAATGCTGGCCGCGAAGAACTTCCAGTCAGGTATGCAGATGGTTCGTCAGTTGGAATTCAGCCTGTTTGATTTCATTCTTCATCGAGATTATGACGAAGGCACAGATATTCAAACGGTATTGAATCAGGTTCGTGAAAAAGTCGCTGTGATCATTCCACCAGCATGGCACCGTTTCCCGAACAGCTTCAGCCACATTTTTGCAGGCGGTTATGCAGCCGGTTACTACAGCTACAAATGGGCAGAAGTGTTGTCAGCAGACGCATTCAGCCGATTTGAAGAAGAAGGCCTGTTCAATCCTGAAGTTGGCAATGCCTTCCTGAGCAATATTCTTGAAAAAGGCGGCTCTCAAGCACCCATGAATTTATTTGTAGCCTTCCGCGGTAGGAAGCCTACGGTAGACGCCTTACTGAGACATTGCGGGATTGCTTCGTAATCCACCGCATGTCTAACCAAAGCCCACATCTTGTGGGCGTTTTTGTTACTGTTCTATCACTAATGAATCCACCGGTAATGTGGTAAACTTTCACTCTTTGTTGTATCTGCAGGCCAAGTATCATGAAAAAACGTTTTATTGCCGG
>Ga0255772_10004363_pt1 | contig 13362 bp, 16 predicted proteins | sample 071ome_34_FD_179970 | JGI IMG/M metagenome (GOLD analysis project Ga0255772, IMG submission 179970) | Coastal salt marsh microbial communities from the Groves Creek Marsh, Skidaway Island, Georgia - 071411BT metaG (version 2) | ecosystem: Environmental > Aquatic > Marine > Intertidal zone >...
AACCACACCAAGTGATAACACTGAGCTAGATATCACACGCAGTGTGGTGTTACTTGGTGATAATATAGATGTTACACTGCCCGCGGCTGCTAATCACGAAGGCCGCCAATTTATTGTAATAGTAACTGGAACATCTGTAACGATTGATCATGCCAATGGAACTGATGCAATTTATCACAATGGGGCAGAACAAGTTAGTGGGGGCGCGTGGAGCCTTTCTCAACACGATACATACACTTTCATATCCTCAGGCTCTGCATGGTATTCAGTGTAAAGGAACATAGTTAAATGGATCAACTAGACGCATCGACACTTGGAGCCATTGCTGCGATCGTAGCATTTGGCTATGCCTATATTAAAGATCGCCATGAAAGTGGTAAGTCTATCGGCAAGCTGGAAGAGCGTGTCGCGCGTCTTGAGGAGCGTGATCAAGCTATTCAAGCTATGGCTGAGAGCATTACCAACCTACGGGTAGATATCGCTACAATACAGCAAGAGCTCAGAACTGTATCTGAGTGGGTTAGAAGGCAGCAGGGGTGATCTGATGGCAGATGAGATAGACTTCGACGGCTACTCTTTAGTTAACACCGGAGGCATCTCTCTGCCTATTACCACGGTACTGGCTACACTTCAGCCTATACTCAGTGATACTTGTGTAGTATTAGTAACTGCAGCCACACAGGACTCTAACGGTGTTATAGCTGTTCCTCTACCCCTAGCTAGCCTAAACCTAGGTAAATTTTTAATACTTAAAAATGACCATCCTCTGTTACCGTTTGAAGCCGTGGGGTTCGGTAGTGTCAGTCCTGGGGATGTTATCTACATAATATCAGATGGATCAAGTTGGATGGATATTACTCCTTCGGCTGGAGCTCTCTAGTAAGATACCATAGGGCTTTTTCGATATCTTCTTCACGGTCAGATTTATCCTTTAATCCTGCTCTGCAAACGTACTTAACTACGTTGCCAAGATTAAAGTTTAAGTCCCAGGCCTCGATGACATCAATAGCCTCAAGACCAGTGTCGCCCCGATAATGCTTTGGGTGGTCTACGTCATAGTTAGGCATAAGCTTTGGTCTATCCTCAGTGAGGTATTCATCAACTGCATGGTTGAGAAGCTGCTCAGGTAAGCCAAGCGCAACGTCTCTTAAACTTGCTAAGAGCAGGTCTTGTGGCGTCAGCGGGTGCCCGAGGTCTTCAGACTCTATAATTGAAATAGATACACCATTAGGTTTTGGAAACTTTCCTTTAAACATTGTAACTCCATGAGGTGGTTATGGGATTTTTAGTACATACCCTAGCTAGGCGCCAAGGTAAATCACTCTTTGGATTTATAATAAGAGAGTCAGATGGGGCTGTCTATAATAATCTTACTCAAGAGTTTATAGAAGAAGTTCAGTTACACCTTGTTCAAGATCAGTTATCAAGATCACAGTATAGAGTGCCCTATGTAGAGACGCGCTCAGGTTCATATACACTAGAAGTAGACTGTTCAGCATTTCAAGATGATAACTATAGTTTGCAATCTAGATTCTTAACTGACGGTCAAGAGTCTCTTCCCACTGATGAAGTGAGTGTAGGTATCTCTGCAGGTGAAGTTCAGGATAGCACACTTAACATGTCTATTAGCTCTAAGGCTAACTTAAACTTATTTTGCTTTATAAAAGATAAGTTTACCAGTAACTATCTTAAGGCTAACTCTAGTAGCTTTGTGCCAATGTCCCTAGCCGACGAAGAAGAAGACCTTAGAGCAGAGTTTAGGCACTCCTTAAATGAGGTAGCTCCAGGTGAGTATAGACTAGATAGGGATCTATCCCAGGTACCTGATACAGTGCTCACTGTTACCTTATATCAGTTAGTAAACGGTGTAGAATATAAAGCAGGTTTACCAGTTACTGTTCATGTCCATGATGGTCGTCAGCAGCGTGGAGTCTTATTCAATACTGTGATGGTTAACCACGATATAGAACAGTTTGACCACTTAAGATACCTCGCCCCTAATGGTAGCCCTATATCGGGCGCTGAGGTTTATCTGTTTAAGAAGTCCGAGTATTCCTCAGACCAATTTGACAATGCACTAGGTAGAACTCTAACTGGCGACGACGGAAGATGGCAAGAAGCTATACCTGTTCAGGCAGGGGATACCTACACTGTAGTGTTATTTAAGCAGGGCGAATACGGCCCTGATGTTATAGACATAGCTATATAGGAGAAGTCAGATGGCTATACAAGGTACACCTACTAACAATGCTAGTAAGTATGCAGGCTGGGTAGTTAGCCCTGATCAAGTACGCGACTTTATGCGCGACTTTCCCGACAAGAATATCCTAGTAGATGGCGTAGAGTTTGAAGACCCTGAAGTAGAAAAGGCTATACGCTTTACTATCTCTATGGCTAATGCTGTTGCCCGCCCTACTAGCTATTCAGTTACTAGCTTCCCTAATGACTATGTCCTACTCATGGGGGTATGTAGTTACCTCTTAAAGTCTGAGGGTATACGCCAACTGCGCAATGAGGCAATGTACCAGGATGGTAATATACAGCCGGTCGGGTTAGATAACAAGCAGCAAGCGTACACGGCGCTAGCTGCGCAGTATCTACAAGAGTTTACCCAGATGCTTACGGCTATAAAGATCCAAGAGAACATGTCTAGCTTCGGCAGAATGAGCTCACCAATAGCCCAGAGTACTTACATACGATGATTAGACCAAAGATAGAGCGGGTAGTTCCCGTATACCCAGAGTATATGCATGTGCAGTGGTCTATAGAAGATCCCAATGGTGCTGCGGGTGCTATTGAAGTATCCAGGTCAGGATCTCCTGAGGGGCCTTTTCAGGTAGTAGCTGCCGGGCTACCTTCAGATACTTTTTTCTATCAAGATTTTGATGTAGCTAAAGGAGGCTTGAGTCAAAATCACTGGTATAGAATAAGAGTATCTTCACGTATAAACCCAGATGATAAAGTCTACAGTGATCCAGGTTCAGTGGAACTAAGAGCTCAGCCACATCGTTACAGGCTAGCCCGAAAAGCACGTAGAGATCTATACGTAACTCTAAGCAGATTAAATGGCAGCATCTATATACTTCTCAAAAAGAAGCGATTTGGTAAGCGCTGTTCTACATGCTTTAATGAGTTTACACAGGATGTTCTCCTTAGTTCTTGCGGAGAATGCTATGGTACTTCTTTCGAGGGTGGCTACCACGATCCTGTTAGCATGTGGGGTAAGCTAGATCCTACCGTAATACAACAACAATTCGGTATGCAGGGTATTACTGAAATGGCTATGCTTGGCTTTGTAACCCTAGACTATCCCCTTATAGATCTAGAGGATATACTAGTAGAAATGCAAACCAACAGGCGATTTATAGTTAAGCAGAAAATGCAGACTCAAGCTAGCGGTATACCTGTTCATCAGGACTTACAGCTTAGTGAGCTAGCCAGAACTGCTATCGAATATTCTATACCTGTGAGTTTAAGCAATGACTCTGTATGATAAAAAAAGTAAGTACGTAGGCGAGAAGTTTACCTTAGACATTGTAGGTGCCTATGTTGCTGTAGTGAGAGATAGGTTCAAAGCTAGCGAGTTCAAGGACTTTCCTTGGAAGTTCAATGAAGACCCTACTAGCACCCGAATCTTCATAGATGCCGGTAGCATAGACACCTATGAACCTAAAGATGCACGTCCAGGTATATTTATTGACCGTTCTAGTATGGTTTTTCAAAAGCTAGCTATTAATAATTTAGCTGATACGGATCTTCGTACTGGAGTATCAAAGTTCTACTGCATGGGTGGAGGCCAGATTTCAGTAGACTGCATATCCGCGAATCGCGGTGAGAGCAGCACCCTCGGGGACATAGTTGCCACACACATACTTATGAGTGATGATATTTTTAGAGCAGCTCTCGGGTTTAGAGATATGTCACCTATTACACTAGGGGCTACTCAACCCTGGGAAAAAGACGACAGGACCTTTGTTACACGCGTTACCAGCGAGTTTACCTACGACATGTCTTGGAGGGTAGATCCTCTTGCTCAGAGACTTGAAAGAATCTTCGGCAAAGTAAGTCCGAGTTAGCTTACTTGCTCTATTTGCCCGTGGTCAACATAATTTTATAGAATTCCCATATCCAGGAGATTACTATGCCTAGACCATTAGTTGAAGTGCGGCAGACAGTATTAAACCCTGTCGTGACTATTAATGATCCTCAGCAGGAAGTCTGTATTGTTGGTTTACATACAGAGGACTACACGGATCAGCAAGTACATGAAGTAGATTTACCCTCATCTGCAGCTGCGGGTGCTGCTATTCACCAGGCAGCAGGTGCTCAAGTCGAGTTTAAACTCGATGTAAACGGCGTCTTCTTAGATGCCAATATTGACTTTGGACCTGATGAGTTTGATGTCAGTGATAATCAGGAGATTAAGTTCTCAGAGGCTTGGTACTCAGAAAAGGAAGTCGTTAACGCGTATAACACAGCGGATGATATGTCCGGCCATTCACCTGATATTACTCTAGCGGCGGATATAGGACTTAGCAGCCTTGGAGGTGCGGGGGTTAAGCTACTGGCTCAGCCTGCTGCTACTCACTACAACAAGCTTGTATACGCTTCTGGTGATGCAGTAGACTTTTCTACTCACGCAGACTTTGAGAATATTGTTCAAGGTAGCGAGATAAAATTTACTACAGCTAATGGCGCAGGTGCTTTCATAGTACTAAGCAAGTATTCTGGTGGTTTATACCTTAGAGGCAAATCTGATGCAGACCACGCTAAACTGCTCACAGGTAATGAACATTTTGCCATAACCGATTCTGCGGACGCCGCAATAGCAGCAGATAGTAGATTCTCTCTTGTTCATGCGGGTGTTCACGAAGTGCAGGTTAATTTTATAACTGCAGATGATGATGCTAGCGAGTACCTCATAAAGTGTGCAGGAGCTCTACCTTTTGCAGTTAGAGAGACAGATCAAGCTGACTTTGTAGGCGCGATTTTAGTACAAGTTGCTGAAGATGCCCTTGAGAATCTCGATACTGACGAGGCGGGTGATCTAACCGTTGCTAATACTAATACGGGTGATGCAACAATTACTTTAGCAGCTGCGGGTATGCAGTATACTGTTAATGCGGTGGTAAAAGCAGTTGTACGAGCAAAGTTAACTATGAGCTATACTGTTGCCCGTACAGATCTAAGTGCGGGACTAACTCGTGTAGATCAGAATACTTACTCAGCAGTGCTAGGCGGATCTACTCCTCGTAACCCCCTTGCACTAGCAGCGGAGCTAGCTCTGCTAAATTCTGGTTCTAGCTCTGTTAATGTTCTTGCCCTGGATCTTACCCCTATTAGTGGTGAGACTGAGCCTAAGAGCGTTGAAACTGCGTTTACGGATGCCCTAGCTATTGTTAACCGTCATGCTACTACCTATGCTATGGTTCCCCTAACCAATAGTCCTACGGTTACTAAGGCTTATGCTAACGCAGCTGAGGCTCTTTCGATTCCACGTAAGGGGCAGTTCCGTATATGTATTGGATCAAGCAAGGGTGCACCTCAAGCTGACTTTATTATCGGCAGCCCTAGCTCTCCTGCTAAGTTTGGACTTACCACAGAGGTAGACGCGGTAACATTTAAGAGCAAGGTCACTAACTCTGCGGGTGACTTCTATCGTCTTCCAAGTGGTAAAGTTCTAGCTAATGATGTTATTACTGCTCAAGATGATGCAGGAAATACCTATATAGGTGAGGTTACCGACGCGACTAACATTGAGTTATCAGTTACTTGGGACGATGCAGATAACTACCCTGCTAATGCTACAGAGCTAACTAGTTACTATGTGTCTAGAAGCCTACTACCCTCAACTAAGATAGATCGTCAAATTGAGATCTTAAAAGCAGAGGCTAACGCTATTGCTAGCAAGCGTTTATTCCTTACTTTCCCAGGAGCATGCACTGTAGTATCTGGAGATAGCGAGTTTGTGGGAGTACCTAGCTACTATGTTAGCGCTGCTTTCTCTGGCTTAATGGCTCGCCTTGAGATCCACCGCCCTAAGAACTTCCTTGGGTTAGCAGGAGTATCTGGGTTACAAGACTTCTCTCGTTTCTCAGATGATCAGCTAGACCAGATCTCTGATGCAGGTTACCTAGTGTTCCAGCAAGAAGAAGCTACCTCTGCCCCATTCTGTGTACACCAGATCAATACCTATCATGGTGTCGCTGCGGGTACTCAGGAATACACGGAGCTATCTGTTATTGCTAACTTCGACTTTGTATCTCGTTACCTCAAAGAGGTACTTGATCCATTTGCAGGTACAGTGAACATTGTTCCTAGTACCTTTGGAATCATTAATGCAAGTCTCGATGCTGCTATGGATAACCTATCTTCACGTAGAGTAGCAACTATTGGAGCACCCCTACTAAGTGGATCAGTGGAGTATGTGCGTCAAGCTAGCTATGATTCAGGTACATTGGAGGCTAGTGTCTTAGTCTCACTACCTAAGGTTCTAAATAAGATTATCCTAGAAGTAGTCTCAGGCTAAGGAGTATTAAGTCATGGCATTAAATAAAGTAACTACTATTAACGGTTGGAATCCCCAAGACGCTTGTATTGAGCGCCTTATGGATAATGCTGCTTATACTAGCGCACATCCTGACGATACTCTCGTACTGGTAGGGCCTGCGCGTGTTTCTAACGTCGCAGGTGATGGATCTGATTTTTCTAATTTACAAGCAGTAGGTATGCTGCAGCAAATGCAGGTTAGTCAGCAGCGAGCGGTTCAGCCCGTACAGGCTATAGGTTCTGGTAGAAACTATTTCTTAGCAGGTAAGCCAATGGTGAACTTCAGCATTGGTAGGCTGTTTGCTAAGGGACCTAATCTTCATCGTGCTCTGTACAAGAACATTATGAACAGTGCTACTATAAAGGGCTTTAATCCCAAAGAGCCTGCCTCTGCCTCTAATAATCCAGACTCTGTATTTAATATGGACTCAGAGATGTTCTTGGTACCCTTTGGCCTAGTAGTAGCTTTCCGTGACAAATCCGGTGGTAGCCTTGGTAGCTTCTACATTGAGTCATGTATGATCTCTAGCTACTCTATCGGAGTAGCTGCAGGACAGAACATGGTCATGGAGAATGTTAATGGTTCGGCTGATAGAATTTATCCTATTAACCTTACAACTAACGCTGCGACAGCTAACTTCTTCAATGATGCTACTGCTACGTCTGCTAATACTGTAGCTACTACAGATACTGACTTATCTACTACGCGCACTTAAAACTTTAATCTAGATCTTAGCTAGAGTACTATTAAGCAAAGTACCCTAGCTAAGGTTTAGGTGAGTAATGTCCTATAATGGCGCCAGTATAAAAGAAGGCACAGTCCTAAAAAGTAACCCCTCTGCGTACACTGTTACTGTAGATACGGTTACCTCTACTCAATGCGGACCTATAGAGTGTGCTATTTTAATGCCTCACGGATCTGGTAGCAATGATGCTCACCTTATTTCTATGCCTACTGTAGGGCAAAAAGTACTAATACTTTTAGACAGTAGCGAGGATAACGGCGTAGTATTGGGTACCTTACCCAAAGCCAGCATGGGCTCTGAGCCTACTCCTTTTACTAAGGCCTTAGATAAGGCTGCGGGACGTGTGCGGGAAGTAAACTATCGCGGTGAAGACTATGACGATATATATCCCGGAGATATATCTATTCGTAGTAAAGCTAGTCGTCTGCACCTAAGTGACGATGAGCTATCTTTATCTGTAGGGGAAACTCGTTTAGAGCTGAGTTCTGTTCTAGGGGGGCATACTTTATTACATTCCCAAGCAGATAATGTTACTCATAAAAATAGCTTATTTTCCTATGCAGTAAGAGATGCAGGGGGTGGAGCTAGTCCAGAGTTTGAACTCGAGGCTTATACTCAATCAGCTGATCAATCTGCTTTGTCTAAACTACTGTATGGTTCTGGTAATCCAGATACTGTAATCCGCATGAATCAATCTACCCCCCTAGAAGTTGCTTATGATGGTAAAGCAGCTGTAGCTATAGATTCTATGGGCAGACTTCTCCTAAAAGGAAACAAGGTTACTATTGAAACTGACGGACAAGTTCATGAGTTCGGCAAAGAGGTAGCTCTAAATGTCACATATAAGGAAGATGTTAGCCTAGGTTCTGAACAGAACACTAAGCTTAGCGCCGGAGCTACTCTGTCTATTGAAGGTGCTACTACAAACATCACAGGTAATAACTCATTAAGTCTTTCAGCAGGTAATGGTACCCTGTCTCTTACAGCAGGCGGTACCTCTAAAGGTGTTCCTTTACCGGGCAAAGACCAGTCTCTAGCTATACAGGCACCCAATGGAGCTATAGAGGTTAAAGCAGGTAGTTACATGCCTGGCCCAGGGTCCCTAACTAAGCCAGGGATTAGGTTTCAAAGTGACGGAGGCGGTGATATACATATTAGCTCTACACCTAGCCCTGGTGGCGCCTTTAGTACAGGGTCTGTAGTTATTGATAGTGCCTTACCTGCTAGTACAGCTGGCAGTGGTGGAGCAGGTAACTATGGTATAGTCTTGAATGCCCCGTTTATACACGTAGGTGGTATACCCGGAGTAGCTGATACACCAGCCGGTGTGCCCGGTCCCTATGGACCCCCTATACCACCAGTATATGACGGATTTGTTAAGCACTTCCCTCATATGACAGTATACAATGTTTCACTATTAGCTAGCGTAAGTGCAGGCATAGCCGCAGCGTTTCCCCCTACAGCACCGGCGTCTGTGCCTGCTTTTGCCGGAGCATTCGCTACAGCTATAGCTACGATGGCGGCACCCCCAGTAGGTCGCCCTATTTCCTTGGTAGGTATTGGATAATGTCTAATCAAAAACAGCAGATGATAAACACCTTAAAGCAAATAAAAGCTCAAGTAGATGCCCTGGCAAAGCTTAAGATTGAAGAAGCTTCTAAGCAGATAGACTCGTATCTTAAGGTAGTTGAGCAAGAGCAGAAGAGGCGTGGTAAATGACTACAGCAGTTTTTCAGCCTCCAAAAGACCAGCTAGGGTCCTTTATAAAAACACAGTATGGTAACTTTAATACAGCTAAGTTAGTTGGATTAGATAAAAGCTATGATGCTGTATATGCACGAGGGGTAGCCTTAGTACAGGCGGTTACTCCTGTATATAATAAAGCCTACTACTGGACTTCCGCTAGTTTTTTTACGGGGATAGACACTAATCTAACTGACTACATAACACCTGTACGAGATGTTATGTCAGCCGTTCTAGCTGGGTTAGAATTAATAAATAGCGTAGTAAGTATTTTAGATACACTATTAAGCTTTGGGGTTAATATACTAAAAGAGCTAGTTACTCGAATACTAGATTTACTACTGGAAGTAATTAATATATTTGACCTGCGTGGCAGCTTTCATATGTTAATTATACCTCCAAAAATAGGTAATCTTGGAGGCTTAGCTGACACTACTATAGACGAAAAAGTAGACTCTATACTTACAAAAAACGCAAAGATATCTGAACAAACTAGACAAGACTTTACACGTTACCTATCAAATCTATCTAACAAGTTACCAGAAGCACTAGGCACTGATGTAACTAAATTAGTACAGGAGCAAGACAATACTATAGCAGGTAGCAAGTATCTTTTGCAGGTTATTAAGGACAAGCTAAATGACTCTACTGATCTTGGCCGACCTAACTTAAAAGAATACTCTGCTACTGCTGGCGTAGGTCTATTTCTAGGTACTAGTGCTATAAACCAATTTGTAGAGGCCTGGGGTAAGTTCAATGCCCTGTTTGGTCAATCAATAGACCTAACTAAGTATAGTTTAAAAGGAGTACCTAAAGCACCCGTTATTGCTTCTGAAAGACTAAACGAAACTAACAAGCTAGCTGCAGATAAGACACTAGATGGGACAGAATTTAGCCCTACTCAATTTAGCTTTGTAGTTAGGCCTGTAGCGCCCCAATACTATACATCCGGGGCAGGCGTATCCTATGAATTCCAAAAAAGAATAGTGTATCTTAATAAAGATAATGTCGATATGGATACTTATTCTATAGCTGAGTTCACTAAAGATGTACTAGATGACCTAAAGGACCCAGGTAAACTTATAGAGCTTGCAGACTTACTATCACCCTCTATCCCCAATGCGCGGTCTTATTTGTCTACCTGGATAGAAGGGGATTCTTACAAAACAAGAAGATCTTCAGACCTCCCTGAGAAGTTACCTCCCGGTAAATACTATTCTATTGCTATAGATATTTATGAGATACCCTATACAAAAGACTCTACTAAAGTAAGTAAGCCCCTGTACCTATCTTCTGCCCCTAAGGTTATCACTATAGAAGACACTAGTTCAAAGAAATACCTTGGCGGAGTTATAAGTGCTCGAGGTTTTGATGGACTTATAATGGACTCTACTGCTAAGTACCCTATGTGGATAGCAGCTGAGGGCGCCACAGCCCTGTTACCTGCTGTATTCGGTACCTTACGAGAGTTTATTCAGTTCTTAAAGGCGACTATAACTTCATTACTAGACGATGCTCTTAGCTTTCTAAAAACTCTATTACACAACTTAGCTTCTATAATAAATGCTTATAAAGCTATCATACAAAAAATAGATGCCCTAATTGAACTAATACAGCTACTTATGTCTCTTACAGGTAGCTTAGGTGTTAGTGTAATGAGCTTCTATGGCACAGGTGATGCTTCAGCTCTATATTCTATGTTTGAAGAATACCTAGATCCTAATACTAGTAGCACTACTAACCTAGGTCCTCCTCAAGAGAGAGACATTAGAAACAGTAAATTACTAGATGAGGCAGATAGGCTCAAATCATGGTCTGACCAAGTAGAGTCTGATCTGCTACCTGAGGCCATGATTCGTAATGGTACTAGTTACCTAGACCCAACAGGCTCTATAAATGTAGTTAACGGTGAACGCCAGCTAATACGCGATGAAGAGCTTCAGGCTATACTAGGCGGACGAGATCCAAATACGCCCAGTATAACTACAGCTTGGAATAGTTCTTACAATATGAGTCCTATATTTACAGATGAGATGACTTGCGGAGGAGTAATACTCCTGGCACATTCTCACCTTGAAAAGAACCTAGCCAGTTTCAGAGGATTGCTAGACTTACTCTTTGGCTCAGATGAAAATGCTACTGACTCGGATCAGCAGAAAATTCTGGAGGAGCAGGGATTGTCAGTAGATCTACCTAACTTAGAGCCTGTAGTAACTGAACTTACGGCAGTAGATCCAGCAGCACTCTTTACGGCAGATATGCAACTAACACAAGATCCTCAGCAAAGTCCCTTTGACTTTTGTCCATCAGACGAATAGCCCATCTATACAGATACACATTAGCAAGATCTCGTCGTAAAAACATATCATAAATCCAACTGTTCAATTGCTGAAGAAAACGCTATACGGATTGCCAGGAGTGTATGCTCAGGGCAGTCTCTTATTAAATTAATAGCTACGTCTTCAGCTAACTTCAACTGAGCTATTTGTATATCGCGCCCGGCAGGGGTCGAACCTGCGACCTTGGGCTTAGAAGGCCCCTGCTCTTCCACTGAGCTACGAGCGCACATATCATCAAGGGCACCACAGTCACAGGCATGCCAGTCCTGGTGCCACCCACAACTAGATGCATGAAGTTCTTCATGGGGTGGATTTAGTATATTATCTAAAGCTTCATCTCTCATGGTATACTCTCAATGCTCAAGGAGGGACTCGAACCCTCACGTCCTGAGGACACAGGAACCTAAATCCTGCGCGTCTACCAGTTCCGCCACTTGAGCTTAATCTTCGTCGTTAAGTCGTGGTTCAGATACTACTTCTTGCCCCAAAGAGTCAAGCACTACTACTTCATCTATATAAGTAATTAACTCGTAGTCATCTTGATCTCCAGAGATGTCACCATTAACTGTGAGGCCAGACTTAGCTATAGCTCGCGCAATTTTTTTAAGGCTTTGAATATCAGAGTTGCTCATCGACGGTAAACTTCCTTTTGTAGTTGCCGTATAGTATAAAAATCACTGTTAGTCATAGTCTTAACTTCACATAGCTTAATGTCAACCTCTAAGTAACCTAGATCTTTTAACTTATTAAAAGTGTCTTTCTTACAAATAATAGCTCCTGGACATTGATAAGTTACTACATCCTGCTGGCTGTGCATATAGTATACACCAAATGAAAAGGCCAAGAACAAGACAAGTGCTAGTACATTAGAATCTGAATCCACTTAATTTTCTCCTTATGGACCCTCTGGGGTTCGAACCCAGGACCAACGGATTAAAAGTCCGCTGCTCTACCTACTGAGCTAAGAGTCCGGGTATGATCCCAACGGGATTTGAACCCGTGTTGACGGCGTGAAAGGCCGTAGTCCTGACCACTAGACGATGGGACCTGAATAGCGAAAAACGGGACTCGAACCCGCAACATTCAGCTTGGAAGGCTGACGCTCTACCAATTGAGCTATTTTCGCATATGGTGGGCCCTCCCGGGCTTGAACCGGGGACCGCCCGATTATGAGTCGGATGCTCTAACCACTGAGCTAAAGGCCCATACCGAGGTAGCTCTCACCTACCTATCTAGATACTACCCTTTACTCACAAATTCGTTTAGCCTTGCAGCTACGTCTAGAACCTGTGAAAGAGTAAAATGGTCAACCGGCTTGCGCTGCCCTTCAGGTAGCATGTACTCATTCTCAGCCTTACGCTGGGTTTGAGACTCAAGGATTCCAATTGCCATTCCAAGTAGTTCTGCCCTAAGCTCGTAGGGACTTTTTGTAGAATCACCCATGGTGACCTCCTGTGTAGTATGTGTGTGTGTAAAGTGTTCTGTACCAAGTACAATGCTACTATGTTGCTCAGCATCTACTATGTCAAGAAAAAAAAAAAAGCGCTACAGTTTTTGGCTCCCCTGTAGCACGGGACCTTACCACAATAGGAACCAGAGAGGTGAAAGGAGTAAAGCCCTCTTAGGCTGCCAACTACCACCTGCCGGGGTCGAACCGGCACGACTTTCGTCGGGGGATTTTAAGTCCCCTGTGTCTACCTATTCCACCAAGGTGGCCTGGTATTGTTGACTGTACTCGGCTATATTTAGGTAGTCAACCCTCAATTCAGGTAAAGTAGCACTATGGAATACTCTACTACAGACATAGACATGATGGTAAAGCAGGCCAATATACTCGGTCGTCTAGCTCGTGGGGTGGGTGGCTCCTTAAAAGCAGCACCTAAAGGCATGTTAATCGGTGGTGCGCTAGGTGCCTTAGCAGCCCCCTTTGCCGGAGCTGGCCTTGCTGGTGCTCTAGGTGTAGGTGGTGCCGGACTATTTTCAGG
>Ga0255772_10004373_pt1 | contig 13348 bp, 10 predicted proteins | sample 071ome_34_FD_179970 | JGI IMG/M metagenome (GOLD analysis project Ga0255772, IMG submission 179970) | Coastal salt marsh microbial communities from the Groves Creek Marsh, Skidaway Island, Georgia - 071411BT metaG (version 2) | ecosystem: Environmental > Aquatic > Marine > Intertidal zone >...
CATAAATTTGTCCAACAATTTCGTTCCATGTATATTGTCTCACTTTACCCCAGTGTAAGTTAATACCTCTGAATCCCCATGAAAAAACATCGCTAACTGCCACAAGAGGATTTTGATCATATTTTATATTAGGAGTCTTGGGTTGATATACAAAAACATAGTATCTACCCGATTCTGGAACTTTACCTGCTTCTTCCAGTACACCCATCAATTCGAGCATTAAGTCATCAGGATCTTCAGTCCCGATTACATTATCCATCACAGAACGAATACGATTTGATTTATCGTCCGTTGGATTTGCCATTATTTAATACCTAGTTCATCTTCTGTTAAAACCTTAAACTCCCACATACGATCCTTACAAAATTCTTCTGCCGCTTTCCATTTTGCCATATTCTTTGCATATTCTGTGACTTCATAGATATATGATTTTGTTTTTCTTTTTTGAACTTTTGGTTCTATGGTTTGTTTTTTTGGTTTAATTTCAATCAAATATCTTTTAATCACACCATTATTTTCTTTGACCTTAATATAAAAGTCTGGAAAGTAACGATGAACTCGATTATCTAGTGGAGAACGATATGGTAAGGCAATTTCTTCAGATCCCCATTCAATAATATTTTCATTTAAATCACAGTACATCATAAATTTTCTCTCCCAAAGAGAACGATAGATGATGTTTGTTGGATCACCCTTATATTTTTTAGGGTATGATGGTTGAAATTTTCCCTTATATGACATCTAAATAACTAATAACAAAGGCTGTATTAATATTTAGAAATGCCTAATATCCCCAATATTCAAACTTTAACTTCTAAAGATGTTCGTTCTACACTTGGGGAAGGTGGATTTGCACGGTCAAATCTGTATCAGGTTTTTATCGAAAATGGTTGGGCAACGAGTAATTTTATAAACCACTTAAAAATACAATCTTTAAAACCAATTTATGGTTTTGAATGGGACGATACTTTTAAAAGGTTATTATCATTTTCCTGTGCAAGTGCAACTCTTCCATCATCAACGTATGCAACTGGAGAAATCAAAGACAACTTTCAGGGTGTAGTTCAGGAGTATGCACATACCAGAATTAATACCGATATAGATTTTTCATTTTATGTTGATAGAGACTATAAAATTTTAATGTTTTTTGAGTCATGGATGAACTTTATATCTGGTGGTAATAGTTTTGATCTTCAGGAACCAAGTGTTTATAATGAAAACGTTGGTAGCAACTATTATCGCCGTTTTAATTATCCAAAACATTATAAAAATGCATCGGGATTTTATATTACAAAGTTTGAGAGAAACTATAATGTTCCTGGTGCAACTCAAATTACATATCAACTTATAGATTCTTTTCCCAAGGCAGTTTCTGCTATTCCATTACAGTATGGTGAGTCTGAGATAACAAAAGTGACTGTTACGATGTATTATGACCGATATAGAGTTTGGAGACAGAATGTACTATCGGCACCAAAATTTACTGATGGTGCTGGAAACCCCTCAGCTCCAGGAAATGAGGTTCCTGGTTACTATGGTCCACCAACTCCTGGGACAGTAACTGCTCCAATACAGTAATAAATAAAAATATCTGAATTGCATCAGGGATTATGCCTTTACCAAAAATTAATACTCCAACATATGAGTTGGAGATTCCCTCTACTGGAAAGAAAATTAAGTATCGTCCTTTCTTAGTAAGAGAAGAAAAAATCCTAGTGATGGCACTAGAATCTGAAGACATGGGTCAGATTACCAATGCCATTATTGAAATTTTGACCGACTGTATTATTACCAGAGGCGTTAAAGTATCAGAACTTGCCACATTTGACATTGAATATTTGTTCTTGAACATTCGTGCAAAGTCTGTTGGTGAAAAAATTGAAGTTAATGTAACTTGCCCAGATGATGGCGAAACAGAAGTTCAGATGGAAATTGATATTGATACCATTAAGGTTCAAAAAGATAAAAACCACAATAATATTATTAAATTAGATGATACTCTTTCTATGAAAATGAAGTATCCATCAATGGAACAATTTGTTGAAAATAACTTTGAAGTGAAAGATGCTGGAAGTGGTGTCGATCAATCTCTTGATATGATTTCTTCTTGTATTGAGATGGTTTATAATCAAGATGAATGTTGGTCTGCTGCGGACTGTACTAAAAAAGAAATGATGGAATTCGTTGAACAAATGAATACAAAGCAGTTCAAAGAAATTGAAACATTCTTTACAACGATGCCAAAACTTTCACATACGATTACTGTGAAGAATCCAAATACCAAGAAGAATAATGAAGTAGTTCTTGAGGGCTTGGCATCTTTTTTCAGTTAACGATGTCACATACTAGCCTTGAGGTGTATTACAAGACTAATTTTGCCTTGATGCAGTATCATAAATACTCATTAACAGAGCTTGAAAATATGATACCGTGGGAGCGAGAAGTATATGTAACGATGCTTCAGCAACACATCGAAGAAGAAAACCTTAAGGCACAACAACAGTAAGTGGCATTAGAAAATCAACCAGTATTCCAAGCACCATCAATTCCAAAAATGGGGAAGAGTAAAATATCTTCCTCAATATTTTCTCGTGAAAAAACTGGAGATAAGCCAAAATTAGGTAGGTCGACGGTCTCATTTGTAAGACCCCGAAGAATTTCTGCACAAAAAAGTGAGCAGTTAAAAGTAGATACTAATCAAACTATTGTACTTGCAGAAACCAATCGCATACTAATAGAAATACAAAAGCAGTTAGCACTAGATTTTGCCAATAGAATTGCTGAGAGAAAGCAAAATTTACTCGCCACCAAGAAAAACTTAAGAAGACAAAAATTAGTTAAAAAAGAAGCATTTGTAGAAAGAGGAATAGATAGATCAAAAATTGGTACTTTGGGTGCTAAAGTTTTAGCACCTGTTAAAGGTATTTTTGATAAAATACTAGAATTTTTATCTTTAGTTGGTGCTGGAATTGTAATTAATAATGCCTGGAATTGGTTATCTAAAAAAGAAAATAGAGATAAGTTAATTAAAATATTTCAATTCTTAAAAACATATTGGAAGCAGATTTTTGGTGGTATTCTTATTGCAAAAGCAATTGGTGCTATTGCAAAATTAGTTGGATTTGCAAATACATTAAGGAAAATATTTAATCGTCTTCGAGGTTTAAAAGGAAGGGGAGGTACAAACCAAGGACCAAAACCAGGATCTCCAGATTTTTGTCAGGGTGTTATGAAGTGTGTTGCTGACAATGTCAAAAGTGTTGTTGGAACAATTGCTGCTGCTCTGGTTGCTGGTGGGTATATTCTTTCCAAAAGTGCTCTTGATTTACTAAAAGGTGGTTTACTTGGACAACCTGTAAGAGCTAAACCAACACCCACGTCACCTAGCACCCAAACTGGACAATCTATTGATGAAATCTTTGAAGAGTGGCAAAAGAATTATAAACCAGGGGATTCTCCTCCAATTAATACTCCTGCTCCAATGACTTTCCCGGGGACTAACATTCCCTACCCATCATTTGAGCAACAAACTCCAGATGCTACAACAAGATTATTTAATAGTCTCAATTTACCATCATGGGCAATTCCTATTGTTGAATCATTAGTTACTGCAGGACTAATGTCTAGGGGAAGAGGAATGCCACTGAGATTGAATAGACCCACACCTACGATACAAAGACCTCAAGTGAATTTGGGAAGTAGTACCAGTTCTCCAATATCTCCACAGGCAAGAAGAATAGGTGCTGATTTCTCAGTTACTGAAAGACCACCAGCTGTAAATTTGGATGTAGGAGCAAGTTCACCACTAACTAGATTCCCAAGAGGTTCAACACCTTCTGTTTCTAGTGGTAGAGGTGCAAAATCATCTACACTAGGTAAAAATCCACTTGAAAATATTGGACAGGGTGCAAGAAATACTAAAACTAAAACCCCAACAAGCAGTGAAGCCCAAGTAGATTATAAACAGTTTGCAAAAGATATTTCTATAAGAGCTAAACAGTTTAAGGATAATCCTAATATTTACAATGTTTCTACTGGTGCCAATAGGTTAAGCACTAAAAGAAGATTGCTTGACATATACCATGGAAGATCTTCTCAATATCAAACTCTTACTGATAGAGCATCTGCAAGAAGAATTTTGAATACCAAACCCGAACATGGTGGATTTGGTATGAATTTGCCAGAAATTCAACCAGGAGCAAATCCAAGAGCTCTTGAGAGACAACTTAGTGAAGGTGTAACGAGTTATACCAATGTTCAGGGTAGATCGAAAGGTGGAACAGTATTCGGTCAGGGTTCTCAAACAACCGATAGTGTTCCTGCAATGCTTGCTCCTGGTGAGGAAGTTATTCGTTCATCAGCAGCAAATCTTTTCCGTCCACTTCTGAAAGACATTAATGATAATGCTGGAAGAATGTGGTCGGCACTTTCTAATGCTATTGGATTGCAGACAAAAAATAATCAAAAACAAGAACTTGTTAATGAAGAATTTGGTCGTTTAACCGAATCTTTTAACAGAGAACTAATTGGTTTAATCAATGAAAAAAAAGCAGAAAAACTAGAGAATATTAATGTCGGTGGTGGTGGTCTCGGTGGTGCTGGCGGTGGTGGTCGTAGTTCAACTCCTATTGTTAGAACTCAAAAAAGAAAGACGCCAAAACAAATTCAAACATATAGGAGAGGAAGAGGTGGTCCTGGTTCTTCCAAATCTGGAGAAGGAAAAGTCACTACAATTAACATGACTCAACCAGCACTTAATCTTGCTGGTCAACAAACACCAGAATCACCACCAATACAACCATCACAATCTTCATCTCCATCCATTACTATTCGTTCTTATGACGAATCAAATCCATATATCATGAATAACTATGCAATCTATGGTATAGTATTATAGGTAATAAGATATGCAATCCGCATTAACATCTTTAAAACTTAATGTAAGAAATATTAAAAGTACTTTAATTAGTGGTAATAAGTCACTAAGAAAAATTCGTGCGGAAGAAAAAAGACTTTTCAAAAGACAGCAAGTAGCAGCAAAAAGAATACAAAAAGAGAACTTTGTGGAGGGTACGGGAATACCTGGTTCTGGTATGGTTGCAGGTGCGGCAAAAAAAATATCTGCACCTGCAATGGGTTTATTTGATAGATTGAAGGAGTTTGCTGGAAACGTTTTATTGGGAATATTAGTAAATAATTTACCTTCGATTATCAGACGAGTTCAAAATTTCTTGGATAAAAATAAATGGGTTATTGAAACTTTAAAAACAACTCTAAAAATAACTGGTGATTTGTTTATGGTTTTAATTGATATTGTCAATTTCTTCAATCCCCAAAAAGCAAAACTAGAAGCAGAAAGAAAAGAACTAGAGCAAAAAATAGATTCATTGGTTGGAGAAACAAGTTCTATTGAATCAGAAGCAAAAGCAGCAGATGCTGCCGTTAATGATTTTGTTGGAGATGAATTGCGTGAGAGAACTGATGAAGAAGTTAGAAGTGATGTTGTAACTGCATTTAAGGAACAAAAACTTACCGAACAGAATTTTACCACAACTCGTCTTGCAATATCCGCAGCACAAATAGATAAGAATGATCCAGTTAAATTGAATGTTCCTGGTATTGGAACTCTTGAAAGAGTGAAAACTAGTGGTTTTTTAGGGATAGGTGCAGGCACAAAAACAACAGCAACCGATACTTATGGTTATGATATAAAACCTGAAGAATTTATGAAAAGGGCAAATATTGGTTATGATGTTGCCGAGGGATTTGATACTGAAATTGTAAAAGATCTTAAAGCAGCAGAAATACCTGGATTTTCACAGGGTGGAACTGTTCGTCCAGCATCAAGTTCTTCTGGTGGAGCATTTCCTGGAGAATCAGGAAAACTTAAAAAAGCACGAGCATCAGTACAGACATTTACCATATTTGAAAATAATGCATCTGATCAAAGTTTTATCATCGATTCTCAAGAAGAAAATAATAAAAGATTTAAAGTTCTTATAGACAACTTTAAAGAATTATATGCAAAATCTGGACTATCAACAGCACTATCATCTCCGTATACTACGAATGATCCAAATGCACCTGGTCCAGTAATATCAACACCAGCTGGATTACCAGCAGTCAAAATTGATCCGAATGAAGTGGTCGGAACTGTTGGATATACAGGATATACAAAGCCTGCTGGACCAGGTGGTTCTCATATTCATATTCAAAATATGAATAACTACAAAGCAGGTATTCCTCAAGGAGTGAAATATAGTATATTAGTTAATGGTATGCCAATGCCTCAGGCATTAAAATTTACTTCTGGTATTGGTTTGAGATGGGGTAGAATGCACCGAGGAGAAGATTATGCTGGAAACCCAAATCAATCAATTACACTAACTGGTGGTCTTAAATTTAAACAGTTCATTCCCGATCAGGGTGATGGATATGGTAATAGAGTTTTAATTGAAGCATCTGACGGTGTAATTTACTCATTGAATCACTTAAATGCTGGACCAACAAATATAAATGAGTTAGTCAAGAAACAAAAAAAGCAGGGTCAAGGTCCAGTTACACCACTAAAACAACCAGGATATGGAAAAGGTGGATTAGATATGCTTACACAATTCTTTGATGGTGAGGGTATGACTGAGGTTCTTGTTATTAATAGTACCCAACCAATTATTGTACCTGGACCTACTAGATACATTAGGAGATAATAGCAAATGTCAAACTGGACAAGACCTGCCATATTAGGAACTTTAGAGGTAGCTACCTCATCTGAGATTGATATCCGAGAAGATACCACTGTTGATGTTACTGCCGATTCTACCAATGGTATTGATCTGAGTGGTGGATTTGTGTCATTTGAATATTATGAGTCTTTATTGTCTCCTCATATTACCGCAAAAATTCATTTCATTGATACTGGATATGCAGTTTTGGCTGGACCCACACAGGATGCCGCAGAAAGAATGGGAACATTATATTCTTCTGTTCCAACATTGAAAAATAAAAATTTAAAGATAGAAATTGAGCATCCTTCGATGTTAAGAAACCATTTTGGGGTATTGCCATTTGTAATATCCGATGTCATAACAAGAATTGAAGGAACAAAAGTTGAACTTATTGGATTGCAGTTAATAACAAGAGACGGGCGTAATAACAAACAAATAAAAGTCAATGAAACATATACTGGTAACGTAACAGTCGGTGTAGAAGAAATTTTAAGATCAAAGTTTGGGTCTGTTTTTTTACTAACGTCTACTGGTACAACGACATCATTAACCATTGAAGGACAGGGTAGAAATCCTTTTGATGTAATTCTTGATATGGCAAGACAGGCAACTCCAGTCACTCCAGCAAATGCATCTCCTGGATTTTTCTTCTACGAAACACTTGATGGATATGAGTTTAGGGGTATAGATGATCTCATTAGCAAAGCAAGTAAATTTGGATATACTTATGGTGATGTTGCAACTTTTTGTGAGGGATCAAACTTTAGAATATTAGAATACAATGTTCGTTCTAGTATGAGAAACATGTTCAGTTCATTTAAGACTGGAGAATCTATAAATGAACTAACTTTTAATCCTTATACATTTGATGTTAAATCAAATTTTGTTGATTTGGATTTGGGATATACTCTTGGTTCTAATGAAATTGATGTGGAAAAAATATACAGTGATAATTCTCTGAATGAATACACCACATTTGTTGACTTTTTGGACATTGGCAACACATCATCTGGAATAGGAACAGAAACAAATAATAATCCAGATTTCTGGAGACCAAAATCTTTAATGAGATACAATACATTGTTCTCTAAAATTATCGATATTGTTGTTCCGTGCAATCTTGAACTTCGTGCTGGACAAATTATTCAATGTGCATTTCCAAAGAAAACAGACCAACCAGAACAAGGTGTTTCTGATGAAACTGTGAGTGGAAATTATTTGATATTACACTTATCACATAAATTTACATCGGACGGACAAACTGGTTCAACCACTCATATGACAATTGTTCGTGATACTGATGGAATATATAAGAATACGGAGGTTTAATAAATGACAGATCTTGGAAATCGTCAAGGATATATTTCTAGTTCCCCAGTTTTCTGGATTGGACAGGTTCCTCCATATCAGGAGATAAACAAAAGAGATAAAAATAGATGGGGAAGTAGAGTAAAGGTTAGAATTATGGGAATTCATTCTCCCAATGGAACATCGACTCCAGATTCTGGATTGACCTCTGCTCAGGTATTACTTCCAACATCACATGGCACCCTAAATATGACATCGACAGGAATTGTTGGTGGTGAAATTGTTTTTGGAATGTATCTTCATACTGATGGAACAACACTAAAAAATCCATTTATTTTAGGTGTACTGGCAAGAACCAAAGATGAATATGATGTAACAGCAGATTCTGTTTTGAAACAAAAAAGTACGGAGTTTAAAAGAATACTTCCTTTCTGGAGTCTAATTCAACCACAATCATATCAAACACAGGGTGGTGATGAACCAGATTCTCAGCAACCAGTTCAACTTCCAACACAAGATTTTTTCAAGAAAAATCCACTATTATAAACTTTATAAACTATGGCAGTAAAGAAGTCAAAAGCTAGAATAAGTGATGTAAATCTTGGTGGATCTGGAACAGCAGCAGAAGCTAAAGAAAAGTTTGGTATTCAATATTATCAAACAGTTTCTTGGAATTTAGAGCAAATTGCATCGGAAGAAATCTTTTCAAAAGGAGATCCTTGTAAGGCAGAGGGAACTCTTGGAGAGATTAATACGAATCTACAAAAACTTTTCGTTGTTTTAAGAGGAGTTCAAAAATACGGCAATTTTTATATTAATGGTGCTATTAATAAAGTTCAGAATTTAAAAAGTACAATCAGTGCCATCACAAGTGCAATTGCTGGTGTTCTTAAAACACTTGTTCAGAGACTAAGAAATTGGGTTCTAAACAAATTAAAAAAATTAATCATTGATGCACTTGAAATGATTATGACTAATTTCTTGAAATCAATCAAGGAATCAATCGTTGCCGCAATTATCGATCAAATCTTCTGTGCATTCGAAAAAATTATCAAAAGTCTATTTGGTCTTGTGGGTGACTTTTTGTACTCCTTGATTGGTCAAATTATACAAACTCCATTCTGTGCCGCAGAACAATGGACAAATGCAATGATTAACAAGTTGGTCAGTGATATTGATAAGGCACTAGAACCAATTTTTGAACAAATTAATGATATTCTTGGTGGAGTAGGTAAAATCTTTGGTTCTGTTTCAAGTGCAATCGATACGATTCTAGGTTTCCAAGGATTTCTTTGTGGTGGTCCAGAGTGTCCAGAAATTAAAGAGTTTGCACTTTCTCCTTGGGGAGGACCAACAAAGACACAGACAGATTCATTTTCAAATTTCAATTTTGGAATCTCTCCCAATTTTGCTGGTGAAATCACAGATACTGCGAACGGATGGTTGAATGACTTCTTTGGACCAGAATCAAATTCTTCACAATCACCTGGTTCTTGTTATACTGGAAACTTTGAATGTGGTTTACCACAAGTTGTAATCTTTGGTGGTGGGGGTGCAGGTGCAGTTGCTCAGGCAGTTGTGAATAATGTCGGGCAGGTTATTGGGACTAATTTATTGAATCCTGGTCAAGACTATAAAACAACACCATTTGTTCAGATTGTCGATCCAGCGGGTTGTGGTTCTAATGCATCCGCATTTGCCGTCATGAAAGTAGATGAAAATGGATATGAAACTGGAGAAATTGAAAAAATAAAAATTGAAAATCCTGGTTCTGATTATGACAATACATTTACTGGTGGTGCTCCTGTTATCACATCATTCTATGGAGCTCCAAATCCAATATCCGTGAATAGTTCTGTGAGTTTGAGTTGGAATGTTGTTAATGCCGATGAGGTATCTCTAGGAATTAGTGGACTAACAAAACTTGGTCTATCTGGTTCGGCAAGTGTTCCCATCACCGATGATGATGTAAGTTTTGGTCCAGGTGAAACCGAAACGACAAAAACATTTACTCTGACGGCAATAAAGAAAAATAAAGATTCTTCAGACCAAACCATACAAAAAACTTTTATATTGACTGTTGTAAAAGAAAAAGTAGAGAGTAGTACCACACTTAATACAAATTCACCAGAAATTATAAGTTTTACTGCATCTTCAACAAATTTAACTCCTGGAAGTGTTCTTACACTGAGTTGGGAAACCAAAAATGCAAAAACAGTATCGATGTCGAATGTGGACAACGCCAGTTCCCTACCAAAAACTGGTTCCTTGTCTGTTGTTATTCCATCTGATATAGAATTCCCATCGGACGGTTCTGGTGCGAAATTATCCTACAAATTAACGGCAAAAAATGATGATGCAACAGAAAAGAATGATGATGGTACTATTACAAAAACAGTAACAAAAACAATTAAAGTGACGGTTACAAAAAATGAAGTTGCAACCGATGGAAATACTCTGGGTTCTGGTGGTGGAGATGGTGTAGATGATGATGGTGAGGAAGATTCAACATCCACATCCACATCGACAACTACGACGGACACAGGAGATTCGGACCAATCATCTAATGATTCCGTGTCTACAATTGATGATGTTGATATTATTGATACTGGTATTGGATATAGTGATGGTGATACAGTATCAATTGATGATGGGGATGGTGGAGAGTTTGAGATTGAAGTTAATCAGTTGGGGCAAATTGTTGGATTCAATATCCTACAAACTGGATATGGATATACATCAATTCCAAATATCACAATTAATAGTGAAACTGGAGTCGGTGCTAAATTCAGAGCAAATTTGAACTTTACTCCACTAAATCGTTTCTTGGAGATTGAAAAACTGCAGGTAATTGATCCGAATAAATTAGTTAAGGTGATTGATTGTATTGGTAATACGGTTCCGAGTCAGTCAATAAATACATAATAAAGTTGATATTCAATGTCAAACGCACCAGATTATACAATTGCTCAAAATCCTCATGCATTTATACATTGTGGTCCTGTTGCAACTGACGATGTAGATGATAAAAGGGATTTAACTATTATTACGTCTGGAAATAATCAGATTATTCATGCTAAAAGTGGTAATAAAGTAGAAAGAATTCAAGGTTTTAGTGGCGAAGTTGTTGGAATTGCTGGTGATCCCTCACAAGAGGGTGGAATCGGTAAGGCAATTGTTGCAAAATCTGGCGATATTGTACTAACAGCAGAATCTGGCAATATTCATTTAAAAGCAAAAAATATTTATTTTGAAGCTTCTGCTGGTGAGGAGGGTCAGGGTAACATTATGGCAAACTGTAATGGATTCTTACAGTTAAGCACTGGTAGTGAATTTAGAGTTGCAGCTGGTAGAATGTGTTTTAGAAGTGAAGGTAATATGAATTTTGTTGGGGACATGATGATTTCTGGTTCTTTAAGTAAAGGAAGTTCTGTTGCCAGTGCTGGATTTCTAAGTTCAATCTTGTCTGGTAACTGGGCAAGTATTATTACTGCAATTTCACAATCTTGTAAATAAAATGTTAGATAGTCTTTCGTTAGGATCTATTGATGTTATGACACCTCTTGGTGGAGGTGCCTTACAATTACCAGTTGGTCTTTGGGAACCAGGATCATTATCTGCACATAAAGGACATTTTGGTGCTGGATCAACACTAACACCTTTTGCGGGAGCACTAGTTGTTGGACCTTCCATCACGAGTCCGATTAGTATTTTTGGAACAGGAATTAACAGTCTTACTGGTTCAACAACTCAAACTGGAACGCACACCACAGTCGGACAACATTTGGTTACTGGAACTGAATTAAGAACTTTTGTTGTCAATAATGATCTTGATGGTGTGACAAATAATTTAGTTGCCGCAACAAATAATACTCTGACTGCTGCAACATCAAATAAATTAGTTGCCCCTGTTAATATTATTTCTGGAGCAGTCACAAAAATAAATGGTTTATTAAATCTTACTGGTGTTGGTGATGTTGCGATTGCCATCAATAGTAAAAAAGGATTTGATATAAAGCATCCAAATAGGGAGGGATGGAGACTCAGACATATTTGTGTTGAGGGACCAGAATCTGCAATTTACATCAGAGGTAAATTAACAGGTCAAAACGTTATTAAACTACCTAATTATTGGAAAGGACTGGTTGATTATGATTCAATCACTGTAAACCTAACTCAAATTGGAACCATTCAAGATTTAGTCATAGATAAAATTACCGAAGATGGTGTTTTCGTAAAGTCTGGTAGTGCTTCTCATATAAATTGTTATTATCAGGTCTGGGCAGACCGTTTGGGTGATAAATTAACACCAGAGTATGAAGGAAAAACACCACTAGATTATCCAGGAGATAATAGTCAATATTCTCTTGCTGGATGGGACTACGATAAGAGGTAAAGATGGCAAAGTTATATCAGTATTTCACAAATGCACCACCGATTGAGATTACCGATCTAGAGGTATCTGGTAAAATTATTGCGACGACTTTTGAATTTAGTAATTCTAATTTCAGTCCAGATGGAAATGTTTATATTGGAATAGGTTCTAATGTGGGATCTAATTTTGAAATTAGTGGTATTTCAACAGCAACATTTGAAGTTGACCAGAAAGTTAAAGTCTTTGGTGTAACACCCACATCAGATTCAACACTGGTTCCTGCTCCAGTTCTGTCTTCACTAAGTGCGACTAAAGTTGGAACTGCGGCTACTGTAAATACATATCGCTATTGGGTTTCCCAGTATCACTACAGAAACGGAAAAGTTGGTGTATCATCACAAATTACACCGACAAATGGAATTGGACATGTTGATATTGCTGACTTCAATGATTTGAATCACGTTTCACTCACTCTTGCAAGAACCGATACAAATCATGGTCTCCTTGTTTTCCGTCAGGAAAGTGTGGGTGCTGGAAGCACCGACATTGAAGATTCAAAATTAATCGCCATTTTGGGTCCAAAAGAACTAAAATCGGATACTTCTGGAATTACCTGGAGAGATTATGGAACCTATGACCAAACAGAGTGGTCCACGAAAGGAACAAAAAATGAATATGTAGATCAAATACATTTTCCTGGAGTGGGAACTACAACAGGAGCAAGAGGATGGTCGATTGATACTGTTACGGCAGTTGGGACTAATTCAATAAAAGTTGCTGGAAATTATAATACAAACATTGGAATTGGAACCACAAACCAGGTAAAGGTTGTACATGACAATACCAATGCATTCACGGTTGCCATTGATGCCGCGCTTCAAAATGGATTAAATTATATTACTCTTCCGAGTGGAACATTCCTGACAAATAAACTTTTAAT
>Ga0255772_10004375_pt1 | contig 13344 bp, 7 predicted proteins | sample 071ome_34_FD_179970 | JGI IMG/M metagenome (GOLD analysis project Ga0255772, IMG submission 179970) | Coastal salt marsh microbial communities from the Groves Creek Marsh, Skidaway Island, Georgia - 071411BT metaG (version 2) | ecosystem: Environmental > Aquatic > Marine > Intertidal zone > Salt...
CTTTCTGCACGAAAATTGTCTGAAAGTTGCTACAAGTTGTAGCAAAAATTGGCTGAAAGTTCAGACCCTTGTAGCAAAAAAGAGTCTGAAAAACATGTAGCAGATTTCAGCATCGCTGGGGATAGTACATAAGTAAATTTCTACACGTGGCTGAATCATGGACAGCATACACTTTCAATAAGCCCAGCGCAAGTCAATGGGTAGTCGCTACAACGAAAAGTTTGCATGAAAAATACGCCTAACGCTCACTCGCTTAAGGAGGATTTGCTTAAGTTTTCATCGTTGACCCCACTGCATCAATTGGCGTGTGGTATCGGTGCACATATGGGCATTTCGTGTTCTGTGTTAAGTCACACAAGGCGACTCAAGTCAATTCTCCGGGGTCTGCAATCACGTTCGTAAAGGAAACTGCGCCATGATTGCTCAGAGAGTTCCTCATTTTAGCCTTTCAAGAAGGTACGTTCAAAAATAAGCTAAAGTCGAATTCAAGTAGGACTGGTGACCGGCTAGCGTTGGTGATGGAATGTAGGCCATCACCTGGCCGGACAGTATTGCGCCATCAATCATGTGATCTATTGGTTTGTCTGTGCCACGTGCCGATGAAGCCAGCAATTTTATCGCACCAGATTTTGATATGACGTATGCAAATGTGCCCAGTGTTCCGCGAAGCTGGTGTAGACCTTTGCGAATAGGTAATCCAATTTTAGGGTCAGTTCCATTCAAGTATAGAAGGTCCCAGTCTCTTGGCAAGGTTTGCATCACGGCATGCAATCTTGACGTGAAATTAGAGACAACGAAAATATCATCCTCCATGACAACCACATACCCATACGGATCCTGCACCAGCTTTCGCCAAAGTTTCACGTGCGTTAAGTAACAACCAAACTGTAATCTGGTGTGTTTTGTCGCGGGATCGATGATCTCCTTTGTACTATCATAGTGCTTTAACAGTAGCTTCTTTCTCCTGGGTCCAGCGAAATTAAGAATGTCATCTTTATCAAAAGGTAGCAAACCATCCACCGCAAAGAAAAAGTCATATGGGATGTGTTGTTGCATCAATTGCTGTATCAATCGGGCTGAACGAGTAAAACGCGAGTCATTGAGTGTAATGATGTAAACAGGCAACGTATCCGGACTACTCTGGAACAACGGCTCGGCCAAAGCTTTGGACCTCATCTCAGCCCAATTCACACAGACTTTCCGACACGCTTCTCTTAAAAGACGGGGGGTGATCCTACCAACCCGACCGTCGCGAAGCAGGTCGAAAGAAGGTGACGTGTAACGGCAGATGCAAGCGACTACGAGCGCGAAGAGGATCCGTCCACGTCGTCCGCGCTTTCTAACAGGCACTTTGTGCAACTCATAGACTAAGTCAGGTAAATGCCTTATCCTTCGTCGCCGTGTGGTCTTGACGGCCATGTCGCACTGGATTTTACGCAACAGGAAGCGTTCGCGCCATGGGCGCTACTGTAGGAATCTTTGTTGCGTTCCGGTGACCGTCTGCGGCTTTCTGATAACTTGATGCCCCGAGTTATGCGTGAACGACTGAGAGTCAATTTTCATAACTTCCACCGCAGTGCGTTTCTGTCTTTTCACTTTTTTTGGTCCTGAGGGTGACTAAGGCCGATGAAGAGATAGAAAGAAACACTATTTTTTGTGTTTGTGTTTTGCTTCGAACCGATGAAGAGATGGCTACACAAAAATACTTTTCCCGTCGATTTCTCAACGTTCGTTGCATATGACATCGGTTGCAAGTTTTGCTTTTATTCTCGCTTCAATGAAGAGATGAAAAACACTATTTTTAGTATCAAATCGGCGACGAGTCGTGAACCATAGGCGAAAAAAGAAATACGCGCACGTTATTGGGGAACTGACGGTATCTCTTAATCGACCTAACAGATAGGTCCAAGGTGCACCCTGAGACTTGTTTTACTGTTTTAATGAAGACCTCGGACTTTTACTGGACATGAACTGAACCTTAACCTGATCGAACGATCTTACATTTTCTGGAGCCGTGGAACTCCTTTTGCGTCCGCAGTCTGACGCGATTCGAAATCGCTGGCGTCGACACATCCTCGACACTCGGTGTTGTGGTGCCTCGGTTTAGCTCGCGAAGTGGCCGTTTGCGCCGAGACCACGGTACCGTGTCAGATCGTCGCTCAGTCGGATACGTGTGCGGATCTTAGCGCGTATTATAATGAGGGAAGACCTTTGCCCCTATCTCACAATACCTACGCGTCGTGCGTGAAACCAAGATGGCGCATCGATGCCCGCACACGTGCGGATGAGATGCGCCGTGAATCTAGAAAGGGATTGCGTCTAGGGTCTCTGTACGTTCATAAACCTTCGATAACCTTCATTGGCATCAAAGATTCGCCAGTCCAGGTCGTTAAGCCCCCCTAAGGGAGACCATTCTGTCGGTGTGAAACTTGTCATCCTCGGTATGATAAATCAATAAGGATTGTGCCTTGGGTGATGGCCATACAAAAGATCAATTTACATCAAAGGAAGAAGCTAAACGTACTAGGTACACGTACGTAGCAAGAAATCTACATTTCAACACCTGGGAATCCTCCGAAGTTTCCCTAACTTTTTTTGAGCCAAGAGACGCCCGGAAGTAGCCTGACTAAAAAGTAAGCGCCGATTACTAATTGTCAGCGCCGTCTGTGTTGATTGCGCTCTGTTTTACCATTTGATAGTCCGATAAGGGGAATGTTTATCAACTTGTTGTCCATTATTTTCCCATTGATGTCCCATTTCGTCTACGAACACTTCAATATCCCACTTAGTCAGAAAGTACGGAATCAGAGACTGCCATCGAGCGATTCGAATTCTCATGTATGGATCGTAGGGACTTCTGTCGCTGCACTTTCGCGGTCTATGTGGAACATGTAGAGATGGACATGCGTACACTTGCAATCCATTTTTCCGCGCGTTGAACATGAAATCATAATGGTCGTTATTCTTCAACACTGGATCCCATGGTGAGTGAAGAAGTGCCTCTGTTTTTGCGAGGAACACTTGCTGAACTAGATCCGACTTTTGACAGGTGACAGTGCCTAATTTTTCCAGGAAGTTTCTTTTGCGAAACGAAAATATCCACACTTTACCGTTTATACGTAGGTCTGCTGCCCGACCTCGTTTGCAATCAAACGTCCCATCACATCGAGTCAGCGCCATGATATCAGCGTCTGCTTCGATGAAATGTTTGCTGAGAGCTTTAAAAGTACCGTATGAAGGAAAAAGGTAATCTTCATCTGACATGTATACGTACTTGTAACCTGCAGCTGCAGCAACTTTCACGAGGTCATTTCTTCCCTTTGAAACACCTTCGTCTACACCGTTGCGCACGAACTGAACCAAGTGTTTGAGTTCCTCACCGAATGCCTCCTCCAGTGGCTCATCGCCGTCATCAGATATGTATACACGAACGTCCCTCAACTTGACACATTGCCGCAGAGACTTGACTAAGCTTATGGCACAGTTTGGTCTATTGTGAGCCTTCACGAGGATTGCCAGGTCTTTCGAATAGTCCAAAACTTCTTCTTCACGAAGCTCGATGTACGTATGCCACGCAAGGACGCACACGAAGAGGCGCGCAGCTACACGATACATCTTGCGCCGCCATCTATGCTTACCGCTGCTCATCCGTGTAATGACTTGGCGACGGCGAGTGCAGATTCGCTCTACCAAGCTCCTTGTGTGTTGCGAGGACGTACCTCGTCGCGGGCACTTCACGAATTACTAGTACTTAGTACTTTGTAGGCACGTTTGTACTTAAAGTAGTTTTTTTTTGCGTGAAAAAAAAACTACCGGTATTTAGGGGTGAAATAGTGTTTTTTCTTCACCGATGTCACAAAAAAACACTTTATTTTTTGTGAATTTTTATCTCTTCATCGCCAATTTCGAAGTATTTCCGAAGAAAAGTGTATTTTGGTTGGACCCATCTCTTCATCGGCCTCACCAATAGTATTTCCTAAAAAGAGTGTACTTAGTATTTTGGAGCTATCTCTTCATCGGCCTAAGGGACGGTACTGACGAAAGGTGGTGGATCGACCTATCTCACCTTTCTATCCTATTTAGTAGTTACACCGTCCTATATGATTTACGAGACCATATTTTACTATTAAAGAGTCTATCGCGAACAGAAATTTACGTAAGTGCGATGATACGACGCAATTCAACCAGGCCACCTGATGAGGTCCTGATCACTCGTGATCAAGACGTCAGTTGTCGGGGCAGTCTTCCGAGCGAAGTAGCATTTTGTAAAAGCGGTCATATGGACAACTACCGTCTGTCAAACCACAGTAAGAACGCGATCGCAAGGGCCCTGCACCTCGGGTTTTGGCGTCCGATCTGGTGCTTAGATAGTGAAGGCCTAAAGGGGCCATCAAGGGCGCGCGTAGATCCATTGTTCATTGGACTACGGCGACAACACCTTGAAACGATCGAGGGATCATGAACTGCCGAGAAGCGTAACCTTACGTATTGAGGGCTCAAAAGTGCGGGTCAAACCTGATAATTTGTGTTCAATCGGGCCTAGTGCGTCGATAAGTGATGATGATTACAAATTGTTTTATGGTATGCACCTTCTTCATCGGGCAGTCTAATGACACCACTGGAATCATTGAGATTAATCGAATAACCATTACACTTGCTGATGGCATTTTCGACCTTTCGAATGTTTTTCCAGAGTCAATCAAAAGGCTCGTAGGAGACAGGGGAAGCTAAAGTACTTGTAGCACCTTTAAGACATTTAGAGTTGGAAGTGGCAGGACAGGAACATTACCTCGCCGAGTTACCCCTGAGTCGGATTTCGCGAGGACTATTACAGGCACGCGCCGGGCTCGCCGACGATCGCGACGCTCTACAGCGTTTCTTTGTCATTTTGACAGTCAAATTGACACGTTCATGGATACCAGCGCCTCGATCTCTTTGATTTCGGGTCAAGTAGTTCGTAAATTGGGACTCCAGACTGAACAGGGATCGAAATGTGCGCTAGAGATGGCAGGAAGACAAAAATCATGCTAACCGCGACGAGTCGATAGAAACTAATGTTTCACACTCGTGTGCGCGTTTTCGTTGCGTTTGACGTAGACGGCGCGCCGATACAGCGGGAATTGTAAAATTTTTGCTCAAATTTCAGTGGCGCACTGCGCCATGACGCGCGGGATTCAGACACACTAGCCACGCGACACTGACTCAAAATAAATTGCTTTACACTTTCCAATCCAGATTTTCTTGCGCGTCATTATCCCGATGTTGTTGTTGAAGTGATCCGACCTGTTGGATTTAAAGGGATTCAATTCAATCGTTCAACAACGCGTCGGTATATGTGACTGTGATTAATTTTACTGCTGTACCTACCAGGTACCTAGTACCGGTATCTACTGGACTGTTCGAGCTCCAGAGTTTATAAATCAATGGTCGAAATGCCGCGGAAAGTAATATTCACTCATTGACCTAGCGTCAATGTGATGAATTCTTACAGTGATCTCTCGTTCAGAAACTCGGGCAGGCTGATGGTATACACATGTGCGGTGGATTGAAGATCGTCAATCCGAACCTTCGATGACTTTGACCATGCGGTTGAACTTGTCGTCGCACTCTGGCTGGGTTCCGCACGCCGTCCGGTGCCAAATGACTGTTTCGTTCGTTTCCTCGTACAGTTAATCGAATGCAGTAAACTTCCAACATGTACTATCGTACTACTTTTAGGTTTGTAAGGTCAACGGAGAGATAGTGTGAAATACACTTTTATGGAAAGAGAGACGAACAACGAGTGCGCGGGCGAGGGGGCGTGACCGGGTTTAAGCGTTGACGGGTTCGCACGAGTGGAATTTGTATCTTTCCGAAGATAGCCCGCTCGGCAAGTCCTGTGGATAGCTGAGTGCGACTAGAGACAAAACATAAGTATGGCCGGTTTCCACCAGGATATCCTCAATCACGTTGGGAAGCGCAGTTTTGGTACTCTCTTCTGCGATATGACAATCAGTAGCGTATTGTGTACACTCTTCAAGACGTTGTCGTAGGGCCTCGTGATCGCTGTACCGCTCTCCTGTACGCAAACGCTTACAGATTTAGAACGTACGAAACACTGCCGTTAGAAAATTGGGGTTTAGAATCATAAGTTCAGTGAAACAGTGGAAGAGCAAATGTGATACAAACGATGTAGCGGGTGCAAGTGTGCGTGTGTTTGGCGATGCTTGACTGTTTAATTCACGCAAAGTGGACCATGTACCATCTGGGACGTCGATACGAATACGAGGCCATTTGTTTTGTACAATTGTCTCTTCAACAGGACGTTTAAATCAAGTTGGGTAGCAAGTTATTGTGAAAATAGCACACGGTGAACTTCGTAGGAAAAAGAATGCAAGCATTGAACGAGAGCTTGCAAACGCGGGGCTAGACGCGACCATTGGGTAATAGGGCTTAAAACAAGTTGTTTGAGAAGTTTTCCAAGATCTCCCGCTCAGCCTTACATATTCATCAATATTTCATACCAATCCATCTCTTACGCTTTCTTTGCTCATAATACTGTTCACGTTCGAACCAGACCTAGAAGTTCCCATGTGTAACGAGGAGTTTTTCGACGCTCCAGTCTTTCAAGATGCCCTCTCGAATGCTTTTCTCATTAGAAACGCGCTCCAGCGCCGCTTTTATGACGTCATCTTCTCTATCTTGAGGAATCACAACGATACCTTCATAATCAGCAAAGATCAAGTCACCAGGGCAGCAAGTCACGCCACCCAACACTATGGCTTGGTTCATAGACTCCACGGTCGCGCGACCACGGACATCAGAGCAAACGGAGCCTGCAGCATAGACAGGAAGGTCGATACTCTTCACTTCTTCACTGTCACGAGTATAACCATTCGTTATCACACCGGTGACCCCCTGTTTCTTCGCAAGATGCGCGTTCAACTCACCGAAATATGCACGTTGTTCTAACGGATTTTCGACAACAATCACATCACCAGTACCCACATAATCGTAGGTTTTTAGTGCACTGTATATCCCCTTTGGATCTTCTCCCTCACGTAGGGGTCGAAGCTTTAGTGTTCGGGCTCTTCCCATGATCTTGGATTTACTGCCCTGGGGGGCGAGACCGTGTACAGTCTTGTTTGGTATATTGAGGTCGTCCATCGTGTCCGTCAAGATGGCACTTGTCAGTTGTAATCGAGCGGTCTCCAATGCCTTAACCGCTTCCATGCGACGTGCCCAAGCGACTTTTTCAGCAAGAGCAAAGTCATCATCATAGTTGATATCTATGGCTTCCTCTGGTGTTAACGGCAATGGAAATGGCTTATTTCCTATTCGTCGATTCGTCAGTAATGCGGCTTCTCTTGTTATAGCGTACAGCCCCATCGTTTCGATGATGGTATCCTGAAGGTCCACCGAGTTTGGAATGCACTGTACGTCATACATTGGTCCATCCTCTGTCCATGTATATTGCTTCGTCTTTTCGACTCCAACCACGCAGTCGTACTCGTTATTATCCCGTCGAAGTACTTCGATTGAATGTAAAATTGACTTGGGCGAAATGAATGGACTCGTACATAAGATCTGTAGATAAATCTCTGCGTCAAAACGTTTCACCTCGTTCATGAAAAGTGCATTTCCGTCCGTCGCATTCGTAGCCAGATTGGCGGCACGTTTCATCACTGCAAATCGATCAGAGTATTCCAGGTACTTCGCGAGTTCAATGACATCGTCTGACTCAGTATCAAGTATAACCAGATCGATAAAAGGACATTTGAAGATGAGCTTTTCTAAGGTGTGTAGGAACAAAGGTTTAGCGTCGAGGAGTTTTACATTTTTACCGACCACGCGACTCGAAGAACCCTTACACGGAACGAAAGCTACGACTTTAAGCTTTGTTTGATTCGACTGCATCGTCATGAGTAACTTCGGACTCGCGTCGCGGTTGACTGAGCGCGCGTCGTCAGCTAGCACAGCTGTATTTAAGCCGTCGGGTTTTTTTTTGAATCAGGGTTGAAGTTTTTGTGGTTGGGTTTAGCCTAAACCTTTATGTATTTGAGTCATTTTTAGCCATATCGAAACGCCTTTTCGATTTAGGTTTTTGGAGTATCCCGTTCGCCGTGGAGATTTCGATCGGAGAGTAGTCAGTACTTTGTGGTCAAGGGGGCTATCAGTTTCATTTGTTAAGGCCGCGCGCATTCAATGATTGATCGAGTTACGGAGACAGAAACTACAGACCAAACCGGAATAAATCCAGTCGCTGAGGGATCAAAAACAGTTGAAAATGGTGAAAGAAATATGTACGATAGTATGAACCTTGCAGTACTAGTTGCAGCAGGTCAAGACCCCGTATACGACGACGACGACGACGACGACGACGACGACGACGACAACGACATGGCGTACCTCGCGGAGAGTGGCGAATTCTTCGGAGAATTACGTTCGGCGCGACCGTTCTTTGTAATGGCTGGTCCGAACGTCATTCAATCCGAAGAGCACGTCTTCGCCATGTGTCGAGAGCTCAAGCGAGCGACGGATGAGCTCGACGTTCCCTTCATCTTCAAGTCGAGTTTTGACAAGGCGAATCGAACGAGCTTGACCTCGTTCCGCGGCCCGGGAATGGACGAGGGCTTGCGAATTCTGCGCGCATTAAAAACAACTTTCGATGTGCCAGTCGTGACAGACATACACACTGAGGCACAGGCAGAACCAGTCAGCGTCGTGGCTGATGTCCTTCAGATCCCAGCGTTTTTATGTCGACAAACTGATTTGCTACTGGCGGCAGGGAGAACTGGTCGAGTTATCAACATTAAAAAAGGTCAGTTTTGTGCCCCAAGTGTGATGAGGAATTCGGCGAAGAAAGTCTTCTCAACAGGGAACGAGCATGTTTTAGTGTGCGAGCGCGGCAGCACTTTTGGTTATTCCGATCTAGTGGTAGACATGAGAAATATTCCACTAATGCGTGATACTGGCTGTCCTATCGTAGCTGATGTCACGCATTCGCTGCAACAACCGGCAGGTATAGCCGGCGCAAATGGTGCGGTGGCTTCAGGTGGCTCACGTGAGCTCGTTCCCACCGTAGCGAGGTCTTGTGTCGCAGCTGGCGTCGATGGTCTTTTCATGGAGGTGCACAATGATCCAGTTTCATCCCCTGTAGACGGTCCTACGCAATGGCCGCTCCGCCACTTCTCTGAACTCTTGGAGGAGCTGAAGGAAATAGCTCTTGCGTCAAAGGCAAGAGTGAGGCACGGTATGCCCTTAGATCTGTCGCCTTTGAACATTAGTTGATGGACAGCAGTTACGCGCTGCGAGCGACTGTTTGTGGGAGGTAAGCTACAAGTACTAATGCTGAGCACTATTCTGCACGTGATGCTTCAAGTTTAGCCGGCTTTGGCTGAGCGGGACAACTTTGCAGACCCGTTTATGACAATAATTGCGCGTCGCCTGGGAAATCTCGAGCGATTCACCTACAGTGCACCCAGGAGATGCTTCATAAGTTGTAACAGATTTCCCATCTAACCTCAGGCCAAGGCCTTCATGGTATCAGATAGTACAAGCATACCTACAACCATCATACCTTCCCTCCGTATTTGTACCACTGGTAAGCATGATACCGCTCTTGCTCCCGAGTGAAAGAGATGTTCGGCTTCCATCAGTTTCATACTTTCATCGTCAATGTAAAGTGGCTTTGTACTGTAATTTTTCAAGGGGGCATGTAAGTCAATTGTGCCGTTCGCAATAAGTCGGCGCAAGTCACCATCAGTGAAAATGCCTTGCAAAAAGTCACCATGAGTAACAAGGGCACAACCGAAGCCTGTACGCGTCAACTCAAGCACGGCATCACTGATGTTGGACTCGGAAGAAATACATGGCAACTCCTTCCCAGTCCTCATGACATCGCGTACGGACAACAGGAGCTTACGACCTATACTTCCAGCTGGGTGATTCAGAGCGTAAGATTCCAGGGTCAGATTCAGCCTCCTCATAACGGCCGCAGTGATCGTGTCGCCAAAAATAAGTTGTAGAGCTGTGGATGTGACCGGTGCAAGATTGAAAGCACACAGCTCTCTTTGCAAAGGGAGATAAATGGTAACATCACTCTGTACTGCGAGTACGCTTTGCTGGGAGCAGATTACAGAAATGATTTTCATGTTCTTTGCTCTTGCGCCTGGAACAATTGCAAGTAACTCTGATGTTGAACCAGATTTACTGAAGAGAACAAGTAAATCAGCAGGTCCGCAGTTGCCGATATCACCGTGAAGCGCATCAAGCGGGCTCAAAAAAGCCGCTCGAACGCCAATCGATGCGAGAGACATGGCTATTTTATGGCATATGAAACCAGATTTACCCACCCCAGAAAAGAAGACAGTACCCGTACATGCAACAAGTTCGTTAACGAACTCATCCGCCTGTGAAGCATCAAAATGTTCAAAGAAGAAATCGATAAGGCCTCTCTGCTCTTTGAAGATGCGCTCAGCCTGCCAAGATTCATTTTCAGGTGACATGTGGAAACAGTCGCGATAACGCAGCGGCTAATTTATCGGGAATCGCTTTCACCCCAAATAGTGTTGGCGTTTAACGTCCACTTTAGACTATGTCCACGCGTCTCGTGGTTAAGCGAGCGCGACGACGATGTGGACTCCTCGGAACAGTTCCTGCAACACACGTATTGACTGAGACGCTACACTGTGTCGCGGCTCTAGACCAACTTACGAGGCAATGACTGAAACCTGTTCTACTCAGTAGAACTATTTTACTTACGCTGAGCAAGAGTGAGTCACTCTGAGTGACTCAGTTCTCACCTCCACGTAACCCGTTTATGGTCAGGTCGGTTTAGGGTCACAGTAACAGAAGAATTTCACAACTTCGTCCTAACTCGACCCCCTTTGAGATTAACTCGTCAATAATTGAGTCCTGGGTTATGAAGTTTGAAAATTCTTCATAACTCGGGCCCGAGTAAGAAGAGGATTGAAACGACATTTTCATAACTTTTGTTGACTAAGACCACTAGAGCACCGTGGATAACTTTTTCATAGCTTTCGACTTATACCCCCAGTTATTGTCAAATGTACTAAGGGCTCCGTAGATAACTACTTCTATTCACTGAGGGGGATCTGATCAGTAGCAGATTGAAATTGAAAACATGAAGAGCGATTACTTCGATGACGACGATGTCTTGGGAAGGGGGCTTACTTCGCCGAGAGAGAGAGACAAGTACACATACGAGTAACAAGTTACAACTTTCTATTCTCAGTCGCCCTCAGTCGATAGTAGCGCCGAACCGCGTGGCAAAATTCTGTAGAGTTGCTCGACCGGCACATACGTTTTCCCATTTGTACACACTCACGATGTTCACCACATCTGCGCCGCAGAGAGAGTTTCAAACTTGTGTTCAAACTCAATATTCTACGTCCGTTCGCAACCCCGTGATACCACGTATGCAGACATTCGTCAGTGTAAGGTTTGTCGCACAACCCTGATGTTGGTTTCCTGTCGCATGTCAATCCGAGGAGATGATCCACAAATGAGGTGAAACTCTCGGCGTAATGCCTTGGAACAAGACTGACTCGCATATTTAGTGTTGTGGCGCCATTGGTGCTACCCAAGACAACGTTAGATGCGTCAGGGAAGAGGATGTTTCGATTCCCCGTGTGACTGGTGTAGTGGATATCACTTCGCGCAAAAAACACCCAGTCATACACAATCCCCATTTCGTGCTCAGCTCGCCTAACAAGTTCGAGACATTTTTTTGCGTGTTCAAAGAGAGGTGCCATACGCTGCGCACCCCTGTTGAACCAAATATCTTTCAGACACGATGGAGACATATCAGTGTAATTTTGACGCATAATCGTCTCCAACTGTAGTTTCTTAGGTCTGAGTATTCGTTGCATCAGCTCAATGTCAAGAGAGGTAATGTTGACACGTACTAGGTCCTTATACATGGCTGATTCATCGATGTTTCTATCACCGTGGATGAACAAATCAGCGTGCAGAGGCTTAAGAACGTGTCGCAGTAGCCCTCGCTGAACTTTGCAATCGATTGCAAGTGTGTTTAGTGAGCCAAGGGCACAGAAAGCCACCTTCCGAGGAGTCCTACTATTCATCAACCGCATGGACTTTTGACGAAGAAGTACGCACGTTAGCGCTACTGTAAACGCTAGGAACGCGAAGAGTTTTGAACGTAGTGTTCGCGCTGTAAGCCGCTCGCACGTTTTACTAACCTGGGGACGACCCATTCAAGCGGTGTGGTCTGGCTAGGGGTGCAGGCTGCAGTTAGGGACTACGGATGACGGGAAAAACTTACGTCGAACCACTCTTAAGCGCAAGCCCGAGCTGCGCATCTATTTCCCAGAAGCGACGACGGCTCGAGGTGCCAAAGTTCACAACACAGGTGAAGATTTTTTCAGCTGGACAAGGTAACCTGACAAGAAAGAAGTCGCGACTCGATTGTTTGCAGCCCCATGAGGCCTGTCTTCACTAAAAGTCGATCTCAGACCTAATTCTTGAGTAATAACTCGTATAACTTGCGAAAAAAAACGAGAAAAGTTGGGGAAGTTTGAATGCCGTTGTCGTTTTTTGACGAAAGGGTGGTGAATCGACCTATTTCACCTTTCTATCATATTTTAGTAGATACACCGTCCTATATGATTTAAGCGGACATATTTTACGATTAAAGAGTCCATCTCGAACAGAAGTACATGTTTTTCAGACTCTTTTTTGCTACAAGGGTCTGAACTTTCAGCCAATTTTTGCTACAACTTGTAGCAACTTTCAGACAATTTTCGTGCAGAAAGTCTGAAACTTGCTACAACCCCCCGGCGACGTCGACGCGTCCGTAGCGGCGCCATGCGCCGGCGCTATGCCACGCGAACGCGAGGAGATGCTCGTGAGACGTCGTTCACCGAGATTTCCCACTCAGAGCTCCGCGGAGCGCGATGATACGCTGTCGGAGGCCTCGAGCGCACCAGATCGTGTTGTTTTCAGGTGCCAGGAAAACGATACGAGACGCCGGTCGGCGCCGCTACCGGTCGCTTGGACCGGTCAACTGAAACATGCGGCTCGCGCAGTCATGAACTTTGTCGCGACCATACCGGAGACGTTGCCCGCTCGTGATTTACTCCAAGGCCTGGCTCGCGCGGTGCACGAAGAAAGTTGCGGGGTGATTTCAGAGCTGCACAGTTTGGAACAGCGTCAACTGAACGATCCGCGCCCAGCGCCGGTACCGCACCAGACGACGGATTGAATGCGCGGAGGCGATAAAATTAAAGATGACAAAGCCTTTACTCTAGCCTTTTTTAGGGTTTAGGGTTTAGGGTTTAGAGATATTGGTAGAGACCCTTAACCTTAAAGTTATTGGTTAAG
>Ga0255772_10004389_pt1 | contig 13307 bp, 17 predicted proteins | sample 071ome_34_FD_179970 | JGI IMG/M metagenome (GOLD analysis project Ga0255772, IMG submission 179970) | Coastal salt marsh microbial communities from the Groves Creek Marsh, Skidaway Island, Georgia - 071411BT metaG (version 2) | ecosystem: Environmental > Aquatic > Marine > Intertidal zone >...
CCATTATAACGCTCAATACCCTCCATAGGTGTCAGGAGACCCTTGCTGTGGTAGTCCTCAATCACCATTTGAGGTTCTTTGGCAAACATATTCTGTTGCCCGTACTCATTAGTTGTTACAGTCATTGTAGTTTTGTGAAGAACTGTTACAATATTATATAGCAAAAATAAAGAGGGGTCAAGCCCCTCTTGTTATTGTATCCTGACAAACACTATTTTCCTTCAAATCCAGGAGGAAGTCTTCCAGCATAAGGATCATATACAAAAAACTTATTCCAATCATCAATATTTGGAGCATCAACACGCCAAAATTGCCACAGACCATCGTGACTACTCTTATGAAACACATCAATATGAATATCGTGAATATCAGATCCCAAAGAAATCTTATAGAGGAATAGGGGAATAGCAAAAGTATTTCCAGAATTATAGATCAAATCATCAGCAACTGCACGAGGTTTGACACCCTGATCTAGTTTATACTTATCATCACGACAATGAAGTTTTACAAGTTTCTCTGCATGGTGCCTAGTGATCATATAGCAAGCTGTAGAGAAATCATTAACAAATCTTCTATGCAACTGAACATGTACAGAGGCAGGATTAATGATTGCTAGTTGAATAACATCATAATCATAGGGAACTTTTGCATAAAAGTCTTTCCAGGTAAACCCCCAATGGAAAGCAGTCCCAATATCACAATCATCTTCCATAATCAGAGCACAGGGTGCGTCTGTTTCTAGAAACATTTTGATTGCTTTGAGATGTGAGGTAGTACACCCAACTTCACCAGAAGTCATCTGATCTGGATACTTACCTTTCAGAATTTCACTTAGGTCATTATCACCTCTACCATCGTAAGCAGATACTCGCGTATAGTTTTCTACTTCCCAGTATTTAAACTGGTCTTCCATATACTTCCAACGATCTTCCTTATCATCCAAATTGATGACATAGACGGGAGGAAGTCCTTTAAGTTTATGTACTGCCTTGTTCCTATCCATTAGATTACCACCCAACCTTCAGCATAAAGATCTTTTGTATCCTTGTCAGAGTTGCCTTCACCAAACCATTTAGAGGGTGCAACAACGTCATTAGAATTAGACAACCAGGCACCCCACCAAGAGAATGAAGAGTTGGCAATAATGTGATGTTGACAAAGAGTCATTAGACACAAATCAACATACTGATCAGCAGACTCCGAAACCATAAAACGATCGTCAGAGAATATTTCTTGCTCTTTACACCATTCAGGATCGTCAGAAAAAATAACAACAGGGAGATCCGAATCAAACTTTTTTAATGCCTCTTCATAATAATCCAAACCAAGAGCAGTATGATTTGGATTCTGAAGATAATCAGTTCTACGAACGTGTAGTGAAATTGCTTCACCAACACTTTGCATCATTTCTTTGCAAGGTTCTAGAATTTCTTTTTTGAACGTGAAATCTTGACGAATCTCACTCTCAATGTTCTTAAAATACTTTTCAGTCTGAAAGAATCCTGCAAGAGAAATCTCATCTGGACACATGTTGTGAAGGATTTGATCATAGTGAAAATACTTTTCCTGAACAACAGGAGCATATCCACGATCTAAAATCTTAATATTTTGCCTTTTAACGTGAACCATTTCAAATGGATAAAATAGTTCTATCTTCGTCGTAAATCCATAAGGATCACGAAATACGGTGTCATGATTGGGAATACAGAAATCATATCCTCTGTTGCGAGAAATGCCTCTCAAAGAGGCATACTGAAACATTTGATTACCAAGTCTCCCAAGTTGCCCAAGATGATTAAACGCTAGCATTTAACTCGCTCCTTCTCGTCTTCAAATAGTCCTGATTTTCATAGTACTTGATTATAGCATCCTTATCAAGTGTTCTAATTACCTGCCAAAGATTATGATTATCCATAAACTTTGGATTGTGATAATGCGAATTAAATGTTCTGGAATGGTCTAGGTGATAAACAAAGTCATTAATTCTACCAACTTTATACCCTAATGCAGGGATTCTATAATGAAACTCACAATCCTCAGCACCCCAAGAAATAAAATTCTCATTCCAAAGTCCAGCATCAATCTGAACTTGTCTTTTGATCATTTGACCCCAACCCATAACAGAGGGTTGAAGATTTGATTTTCCATCAAGAGTAGCAGTATCAAATCCAGACTTTATGAAGTTCTCAAAAGTAGACTGATCATATTGAACTGCCCACTGATATATTCCACAACCAAACGTATACACAGCGTCATAACCACCTTCTGTAATCATATGATAAGCAGTAGTATAACTTGAGATTGGATATACTACATCAACATCATAGTTGAAGACTACATCAGTTTTTGCTGCCAAAAGAAGATCATTCAAAATCCTAGTCTTATGGAAAAATGATTCCTCAGATTGTTCAAAGATATGAGTAATGTTCTTTGGATATTCTCCAAAAATACTAGTCAAGTTTGGAACAACATGCTCCTTAAATACAGACTTCTTATCAACCTCTTTAATGATAATCTCACAGTGTGGAAAGTGCTTTGCAAGATATCCAACAGAACTAATTACATTCCTCAATCGGTCTTCACTTTCGATCCGACAAGGCATTAAAAAAGTTAAAGTCATACTCCTACCCCAAACCAATCTTGTGGACATAGATCGTCCATATTGTAATGATTATAGTAAGTACCAAACCATTGTGTGGGATAAATGATTGGTTGTGTCCTATTTTGCATCAACCAAGCACCCCACCAACTCATTGTACTATTGGCAATAATACCTCCAGTACACAAAGTCATCATACAAAGATCATAATATGGAATCAAAGCTTGCTGCCTTCCGAAGAGAGTATCGCAAGTTTGTGAATACTTCTCATCAAATTCAGAAAGCATAAACCTATCACTTTCAAAGAAAGGTTGCTCTCTACACCAAGCAATGTCATCAGAGAATACAAGAACAGGTCTGTCTTCATCAAAGTGAGTTAGTGCTTCTTCGTAGTATTCAATTGGACACATTGGGTGAGCACTGGGATTTACTGCATAATCACCTCTACGCAAATGCATAAAAATTGGATTATCCAGTTGTTCCATAACCTCTTTACAAGGTTCTAGAATCTCATCCTTGAAGGTAAAGTCCTCACGAATGATATCTTTTACGTTCTCAAAATACTTTTCAGTAGTAAAGTAATCGTGAAGATTTACATTATCTGGACACCCGTCAAAAAAGTCTTTGGCAAAATGAAACTGATTAGTAGTAACATTTTGTGCGTTTAAATATCCAAAGTTCTCCTTCTTTACAGAAGACATTTTGAAACAGTCAAACAAACCATAGTTTGAATCACCGTAACTATCTGGAGGTGGAATCAACCAATCAAATCCACGATTAGCAGCAATACCACGAAGTCCAGCATACTGGAACATTTGATTTCCAAGACGCCCATTTGATCCAAGGCGATTATAACTAATAGTCATTATTTTTTGCGAACGTAAAGAGCATCACCCCAGAGAGTACCAGACCAATCAGTTTCTACTCTCTCCATATCATAATCTTTCAAGAACTCATCAAGATCTTCCACAAATGCATTACCCTCATAGAGTTCATCACGGTTGATCTCGCAATAAACATAATCAACGTGCTTCAAAGTTTCAACACCACCTTTGAGAACTTCAAGTTCATATCCTTGAACATCCATATTAATGAAATTAAAGTTCTTGGTATCTTCTGAGAAACTATCAAGACGTTGCATCTCTACTTCTTCAGTACCAGGGAATCCAACGCCAGGGTGAAGTTGAAGATGAACTTTTGGTTTCAAGACTGAACTACTAATCAGATTATTGTCACTCAAATACATGGTAACATTTTTCTTCTCTTCATTACCAAGAGCAACCTGATATGCTTGAATATTGGCATTAAGATTTTTCATTTTCTCTTCAAGAATCTTGAAGTTATGACTCACAGGTTCAAACATCAAAATGTCCTGAACACCATTATCAATATATTCTTCAATCTCTTGACCATGGTGAGCACCAATATGAATGATACCTTTGATATCCATATTGTACTTATTCACCATTCTGGTAAAACTAAGTATCATAATTCTTGCAGATAGGTTTTGTAAATGTTATCTTCGTTGATCGGAAGACTCTTGATAATTTCTAGGTTCTCCTTGACCGCATCCATCTTATCATAATACATTTCTGGAGTCAATTGAGATACGTCAAAATTATCAGTTAATGTAATGATCCCATCGGGATTGAAAAATTTTCCAATATCAGGAGCACCATAGTAAATTGGTATAGTTGCAGTTGCAAAGCAGTCCTGAACTTTTTCCGTAAAGTAAGATCCGTATGAAGAGTTCTCAATCGCAACCGAGAACATATAATCAACTAGACCTTCTTCCTTTGAGTGAATCTCATTAAATCCACGACCATAAAAGTCAACACTACCCTGAAGTCTCTGTGCCCAAGACAACCTGTGCTGGTGTCCCTGACACATTACTTTATTAGAACAGATCATTGAAACCAATTTACTCTTTTCATAGAGTTTTGGTTCAGTAATCCAACTGCCATACAGTGGAGCAAACTTAAACTTCTTATGCAAGTCAACTAACTCACTATTGTGAGTAAAAATCGCGTCGTATACTCTCACATAGTGAAGATAGTTTCTCTTAATATCTTCAATAACATGTGGCTTGATATCTTTTGATTCCAATAACCAAGCATATTTCTTGCTGCTTGTATCGTCATCAAATGCTAAACCAATATACTCATCCACATAAAAAGTCTCCTCTGCACCAGAGTTAACCCACTCTATGCATTGAGATTCTTGCTTATGGATTGACGATGCTTTGTTTTCACCATCGTAATTATTGAATCCACCACCAACCAAATTGTACTTCTTTTTAACAGTCATATATAATAAAGATTGAAGAATACTATGAAAGTTTTGTCATTTTCATTATGGGGTGATAATCCCAAATACACTGTTGGCGCAATAAAAAATTCAGAACTTGCTAAAAAGTTTTACCCCGATTGGGAAATGCGCTTATATCATAATGATTCTGTACCTGACTATGTATTAGAGCAGTTAGAGAGCAATAACGTAACTTTGGTCGATACAGAACAAGATCTGACTCACTGGAATGCACTCTGGAGATTTATGCCAGTCTCAGAGGACATTGAATGTATGATCTCCAGAGACTGCGACTCACGACTATTCGAAAGAGACGTAGCAGCAGTTAATGAGTGGTTAGAGTCTGACAAAATGTTCCACATTATTAGAGATCATCCTGGTGGTCATATGTGGGAAATCAATGCTGGAATGTGGGGTTGCAGAGGTGGTTTTATCACCAATATTAAAGAACAAATTGAAGACTATATGGCAAGTCGTGGAAACTTTGATAGATCAATTGATCAGTGCTTCTTAAGAGATGTTATCTATCCCAAAGCAAGAGAAAGTCTTTTTTCCCATGACGAATACTTTGGATATGAATCTTTCTCAACCAATATTAAAAGAGATCGTAAGTTAGATGACTACGCATTTATTGGTGAACCTTTCGATGAGAATGACAATGAGATTCATAACCATAGAGATATGATTCGTCAAAGATACTGAAGACCTTCGGGAAGAATCTTTTGTTTATGTAGAGACATATTCTTTTGATAAATCTGGTGATCCTTCGAGTGTGAGATTGCAACCTTCATGGCAGGAAGAGAACAAACTCTAATCTGACGAAGATCTTTTACCTTGTATCCAAAGTGATATGCTCTATGTGCCATGTCACCATCAGCACAATAATACTCATATTCAGGGTTGTACATTCCAATCTCCCTGAATATTTTTTTGTGATAGAGACCATAGTTCATAACAATCTCACCACCACTATCAGCAACATTACAAAGACACCAACCCTTTGTATGATCAACACCTTCCAACCATTGGGGATTCTTTACATCCTCATAAGTTCCATACTTCCAGTTAAACAAATAGAAGTCATGATTAGATTGCAACTCAGCAAAGACTTCAGACCAATCATTGGCAAGAATAACGTCGTCATTCCACTGACAGATTACTTCATGGGTTGCCTCACGAATACCAAGATTCATAAAGTGTGGATATGAACTCCTGCCACCAACCTCAATGAGTTTGATCTGTGGGTGATTCAACTCCTTAATATAGTTGACAGTGCCGTCAGTACTACCACCGTCTACCAATACAAGTTCAAGTCTTTCATCGGACATAACAGTATTGGCAATCAGCGTCGGAAGCATTCCAACACGATTCAGTGTTCCAGTTACGATACTAATCATTTGTTTAAGTAATCAATAGATTTGAAATTGTTAACACCCATTATCAGTGCCAATAAACTAACGTTCGAGAAACTGTACAAGAAGTGTGGGCACTCCGAAAGCAAGTACACGCTTGATAATACCTCTTCATTGATTTTAGCACGATCAGAGCAGTTGTGGTGAATTGATTTTGATCCAGAACTTATATGTAAGGTATTGTCATAGATCACACGATCACCATATCTATTCAACAACTGATCGAGATAATATTGATCATCAGTCGCAACGAATATCTTCTCATTATCTACACTATCAATAAGACTAAAAATACTTTCACATCTTATCTCTGGCAACTCCTCTTTCTTGTCAGTTCCTCTTATCTGAACACCAAGAGTATTTTCATCTATACCAAGATCATTCTTCTTTTGATTAAATTTCTCAAGATATTGATCCCTTATCTTTAAAGTAGAAGTATATACTTTATTTTTTAGTTTTAGATTATCAATGTTTGCTGGCGTATGGGCATTGTACTGATAATCATATATCTTGTTAGAAAAAAATCTCTCCAAGAACCAAGGACCAACATCATATGTTTGATCCGTTCTTGGAGAAATGTTATCGAATAGATTCAAGGTCTGATCTTCAGATATTTGAATATTGAAATTGTTATTAGTAACGTAGTGCTCTAAGCACATATCAATTATCCCACACACAATAGAACAAAATCCTTTGTATGCATAATTGAATCTTGAATCAGAATATGAAACGTATCCAGTTTTAGTCAATCCCAATCACCTCATTGAGACCCTTTGAGTGAATTGACGGTGGATAATTCCTAACATAGTTGTGTCTATAAATCTTAGGTTTATCCATTTTGTAGGAATTAATTAGATCCAAGAATCCAGTTTGCATTGTATGGATCTCTTCTGCATTTTCTAGAAGTTTAATAAAGTCAAACATTCGGAATCTAAAGTCATTGGTAATGATCTTATATTCATCCGTGACTTTACTCATATCAATTGTATATCCTCTCTTTGCGTCATCCAAAACAAAGATATACTTTTCACCGTCAGGATTTAAGGTGTTACAAACTTCTTCCTCTTTCTCAAGATCTCTCTCAAAATAGAAGTCATCAAATCGAACTTGAAAGTCTAATCCTGCAAGGTGATAGAACGCCTCATCAAAAGTCATTCGATCCAAACAAGAATCAAGATTATTGAATCCAGGTTTGACAAGATTTGTTTTAACTGTTCTATTATTTTCAGTAAACATTACTGCTTCTGGTTCTGTATCGAAATTAAAAATTTCAAGATTTTCCAGATCACGATACATATAACTTATGTTATCAAGATAATGTGTGTAGCAAAAAAGAACTACATTGTCATATCTTTTACAGAAGTTTCTGACCATACCATTACAAATGATATGGTCACCAAGACCAAGATGGTGATGGATATACTTTAGAGTCATATCACTCTACACCTTTATAGTGCTTCACAGAGTCTTCCCGAAGAGTTCGTCCAGTTGCAATAGCGTTATCAACCATAAGATTCACTGCCTGAACCAGGCGTGGACGCTTTACTTTGAAGCAGATATCAATCTTCTTTTTCAGAGCAGCAATTTCAGCATCGGTCTCTGCTTCTTGAATTGCGTCTTCCAGCATCCACATGCGGGTATGAAGAATAGAGAGTTTCTCTACAACTTCACCAAGATTGTCAGTTTCAATGTATTCAACGTCAGGAAGTTCCCTACGAGAAAGAACTTCGTCAATCGTTTCTTTAATACACTCGTCAATCAAATTACCAAACTTGCTCATAGTTCTCCTAAAATTTTATCTAATAGATCCATATCTTTTTCAGTTACAAACTGATTGTTACCAATGTAGATTCCATTTTCATGAAGAATATCCACATTTAGATTATTTTTCTTTCCACTGATTGAATAGTTCTTGAGATATGGTTGTCGTAAAAGATTACCTCCAACCACAGGTCTATACTCAATCTTATATTCGTTAAACAAAGAAATAAGTCTTGACTTGATTTCTCTCGTCTTACAAATGAATGGAAAACAGAAGGAACTATTCCCTTCATTATACACGATTGGGTAGAAATTGTCACGATTTTTTTCAGAAGACATAATCTTCACAAATCTATCATAAGAATTTCTTCTATTTTCAATAAAAGAATCTAATCTTTTAAGTTGAGATAATCCAAGAACTGCACCGAATTCAGTATTCCTAAAGTTATATCCATCACTGACAAAAAGAAAAGATGCTTCAATTTCAGGATTCTGATCTTTATAGTAATCAAACTGATTTGAAGACCTTGCAAGTCCATGCGATCTCTTCATCTTCATAATGTCATAGAGTGCTTCATTATTAGTAGAAATCATTCCACCCTCTACAGTAGACATATGATGCCCAAAGTAGAAACTGAACGTAGCACCTAAACTATTTTTTCCAACTTTCTCACCATTACTATCAAGGCAACCATGAGATTCGCACACGTCATCAATAAACAATGCGTCAGGAAAAAACTCACGATACTGTTCAGTAGGAGAAGGTATGCCAAGAAGATGTGTAGAGAATACTAATCGAATATCCGAATGATTCTTTGAAATCTTTTTAAGATTTTCCAAATCAAAACTATAGTTCTCCAAATTCACATCACAAAAAATAGGAGTGAGTCCAAGTTGAATAATTGGATTAATATTTGTGACCCAAGTGCATGAAGGTAACAAAACCTTATCACCTGCTCTTAACCCATACTCTTCAATAATTGCAGAGATTAGCAAAAAGTTAGCGGTACTACCAGAGGTAACAAATAATGAATAACTACAACCTAACCACTTTGACCATTCTTCCTCAAACTCCTCAACTTTTTTTCCTTGAGTGAACTTATCAGAGGTTAATACAAAATTGGCAAGTTTTGCTCTATCTAACAAAGAGATAGAGTTCTTCATAAGTGGCCAGTTATACTCTGACATAATTACTCCTGTTCTGAAGGAACCAATCGACAGTAACTTTCAATCCGTCTTCAAGAGAAGTCTTTGCTTTCCATCCAAGAGAATCCATTTTGCTAGTATCAAGTGCTCTTCTAGGAGTTCCATTTGGTTTTGTTGTATCCCAGAGAATCTCTCCAGTATAACCAACTTCTTTTGCAACAAGTTCAGAAAGTTCTTTAATACTAACCTCACGATTAGGACCAATGTTAAGAACATTTGGATCGTTATAATTATTCATCAAAAAGACCATACCGTCTGCAAGGTCATCAGAAAAAAGAAACTCTCTAGTGGGACTTCCGTCACCAAAACAAACTACTTCAGGATCACCATTTTCTTTTGCAGCAATAAAGCGGTTAACAAAGCTAGGAATAACGTGACACTGACTTGGAATAAAATTATCATTGATTCCATACAGATTGTTTGGCATCACAGAAATTGTTGAGAACCCATACTGTTCTGTGTACTTCTTACACATTTGATATCCAATGATTTTAGCAAGAGCATATCCATCATTGGTTGGTTCTAAAGGACCAGTCATCAAATACTCTTCTTTAATAGGGACTGGTGCCATTTTTGGATAAATGCAGGCAGATCCAAGGAAGAGAAGTTTCTTACAACCATTTCTATAGGCAGCATCAATAACATTGGTTTGAATCTGCAAGTTATCTCTTACAAAATCTGCAGGTGCTGCTTTATTAAATCCAATACCACCAACTTTTGCCGCACCAAGAAATACGTATTCTGGTCTTTCTGCAGCAAAAAATTCATCAACGTCCTTCTGAACTCTTAGGTCCAGATCAGCTCTAGAACGTGTGAGAAGATTAGTATATCCGTTAGACTTTAAGTGTCTACAAACTGCAGATCCTACAAGACCACGATGTCCTGCAATAAAGATCTTAGAATTACTGTCCATAAATGCACATGTCCTCAACCAATTGTTTAAATGAAGTCTTTGGTTCCCAACCAAGTTTCTTCTTTGCCTTAGAGGCATCACCTAACAAAGTCTCAACTTCAGCAGGTCGAAAATATTTAGGGTTGACATCAATGACCTTTCTGCCAGTATTTTTATCAATACCAACTTCTTCAAGTCCTTCACCTTCCCATAAAATACTCATACCAAAGTATGGTGCTGCTGCTTCAACAAATTCACGAACAGAATATTGTTCACCAGTAGCAATTACATAGTCATCAGGTTCGTCTTGCTGAAGCATTAACCACATTGCTTCTACAAAGTCTTTTGCGTGACCCCAATCCCTTCGTGCATTAAGGTTTCCGAGAGATAGTACGTCCTGTTGCCCAGTTGAAATACTGGACAATCCTCTGGTAATTTTACGGGTAACAAACGTTTCTCCTCGTCGGGGGCTCTCATGATTGAAAAGTATTCCAGAACTTGCGTGTAATCCATAAGATTCTCGATAATTTTTTACAATCCAATAACCATAAAGTTTGGCAACACCATAAGGGGAACGAGGATAGAATGGTGTTGTTTCTTTTTGAGGAACTTCTTGGACAAGACCATAAAGTTCGGAAGTAGACGCTTGATAGATCCTGATATGATCCTGCATACCAAGAAGACACACTGCCTCAAGAATACGAAGAGTTCCCAAAGCATCGACTTGACCAGTGTATTCAGGGATCTCAAAGGATACTTTGACATGACTCTGAGCACCAAGATTGTAAATTTCATTTGGTTTAACTTTTTGAATGATTCGTACAATGTTAGTGGAATCTGTAAGATCCCCGTAGTGTAAATGAATACGATTGTAAATGTGATCGATTCTATCAGTGTTGATTAGAGAACTTCTTCTGATAATTCCATGAACTTCATACCCTTTTTCCAACAGAAGTTCTGCAAGATATGAACCATCTTGTCCTGTTATACCAGTAATTAATGCTACTTTCATCTTTTAGAATTTACTACCTTTATTATAGATCAAACTTCACAGTTAGTAAAGTCATGTTTGCCATTTCTGGTTGCCCAGATTGGATAATCTCTACCATATGTATTCCAGATTTTTGCCTGCTGTGGTCCAACAGGAATACCACTCATTCCAGCAGCATTCCAGATCGTTTCATAAGTATCATCTTCATGGAAAGTGAAATCGTCATACTGAGAATACATTTTCATCAGAAGTGAAAGAATGGATTGATCGTGGCGATTCTCTCTAAAGATTTGGTGGTTCGGAAGTTCTGATTCACTATCGTCAAGATATCGACCACCTTCTTCGACACACAGTTCTTTCCATTTATCAACAATCTCAATCATTAGTGGATTGTGCTTCATAAAGAAAATACCAGAAATAATTTGTCTACTGACCATATGAGTATCATCAGATCCAACAATTTTTCTATAGGTATCCATTTTAGTCCACTGAATCTCTGGAAGATCAAGCGTAAAGAATACTGCGTTATTTTCTAGACACTCATTGTAATATTGTTCTAGTTTTTGGAGACCGTTTTTATTGAGTTCACAACCAGAGTCAACATATAGAAGAACGTCTCCTTCTGGAATCTCGCGTAGTGCCTTACCAACAAAGTATGGTTTACACGCATAATATCCATAAAATCTGTCTGGCATTCCAACCCGACGTTGCATCATTTTCTTTGCATGATTTTCCCAGAAATCTCCTGTAAGATCATCTTCAGAGTATTCTATAATACTCTTGAAAACACCGAAGTTTTCTGCTTGTCTGAGGATTCTATTTTTTCCTATGGAATAGTTACTATCTCCAAATAGAACCAAATGTAAATTCATAATATCAAGGTCGATTCTACCATTATACTAAAAAAGGGCAGTTTACGCAACCGCCCCACTAGGTCTTTACATGCACGCCAAGTTATTTTTTTAACTAGGTAATAACTAAATCCTAGGCGGGGTTAACCCCATCCGCACCAACTGCTTTTGAGAGAAGCAGTAAACTCCGAGGGTCATTTGACCATCCCGACCAGGGCAGATTTTTACGTGTCTCCGTCACGAGCATATTAGGGATGACTCCACCAGTTCTTTTAGAGACTCTCCGTGTCTTCATCATCCTTGACATAGCAGGGAACCATATCAGGATCTAACCATTTAGTGTACTCAAAGTCTTCCATAGCAGTTAGCAACTGCATTTCGTTATCACAGAGATACATATCCCGATAACGACCAGTGTAGGAATCTACTTTTTGAATACGGCAGTCTGGTTTTCCATTGATTTCCAGAATGCCAACTTGAACATAACGATAAGGAAACTGCTCCATAAGAACAGTTGGTTTATTCACGACTTTCATCAGGCAACTTCAGTTACAGTTTCAAGGTCTTGAAAAATGTATTCCATCAACATTTCATAATCATCAAGAGGGTCTCCTGAAAAAACAACACCGTTGTTTTCGTAGAAGCGGCGGACCTTTTTGAAAAGTTTCGGATTCTTTACATCAAGGAAAAAATCGCCGTTAGCGGCACCACGAAGAGTGGTGAGGTCTTTCTTGAATTTTTCAGTCAGTGCCATTGTTGTGTTTGGTTAACCCGTTTATTATAAGGTTTGAATGATATTTAGTCAAGGATGCCAGTCGTAAAACTGGCAATCGGGGTGACAGGATTCGAACCTACGACTTCTGCTTCCCAAAAGCAGCGCTCTACCAAACTGAGCTACACCCCGTTGAGATAGGTTCCTGTCGCCGCCAGTCCTGAACCTATCAGAAGGGGACTGCCGCAGTTAAGAAGGAGGAAGGTGGGTGGTGGTTTCCTCCCTCTCAACAGAACTAATTATACTACTTTTTGTGGTGCTTGTCAAATGGTGCCCAGTGCTGCCAGTTGTATTTGTGAACTGCCCAGATACCCAGAATAGGTACGAACACCATAATGTAACAAATGAATCCAAGAAATAAATCGTTGTTTAATGCTGCTGCTGCGAAGTGTCCCATTACCAGTCCGTTAAAATAGAAACTACAAATAAAAATACGCCAAACATACACATAAAAAACAGAATGCCTAGTTGGACTTCCATGTTTCCCAGGGGTTACAGTTATTCAAACATGATTCT
>Ga0255772_10004390_pt1 | contig 13306 bp, 18 predicted proteins | sample 071ome_34_FD_179970 | JGI IMG/M metagenome (GOLD analysis project Ga0255772, IMG submission 179970) | Coastal salt marsh microbial communities from the Groves Creek Marsh, Skidaway Island, Georgia - 071411BT metaG (version 2) | ecosystem: Environmental > Aquatic > Marine > Intertidal zone >...
TTAGTAATTATGAAGAGTTCGTGGCACAGGTTACTTCCAATGCTTCAACGAACTTTGTTGACTTCGCTGATCGTATTGGCGAGTTGGATCGTGAGGGTGCCAATATTGAGCGTCTCCTTACTGCTGGTGTTGGGATTAATGCTGAAGGTGGTGAGTTCCTTGAGATCATTAAGAAGATGGTCTTCCAAGGTAAGCCTTGGAACGCAGATAATCGAGAGCATCTTATTATTGAGTTGGGTGACATTATGTGGTACGTAGCACAAGCAACCATGGCACTGGGCGTATCGTTTGATGATGTGATTGCTACCAATGTTAAGAAACTTGAGAAGCGTTATCCTGAGGGAGCGTTTGATATTTACTTCTCTGAGAACCGTAAGGCAGGCGATCGGTAATACTTTAATAAATACTTGCAAAAACCCATGCGAGTATTAAAGCAAGGAACTGTAAGTGATAGTAATGAGAATGCCGCTTACAGTTACTTCTCTAGAAACAAAGATAGATTTAAAGATATCGTATTAGTTTCTACAAATAAAGAAGTAAGATTAAGTGGCGTTCAAGATATTATGTTTGTTGGTGGTGAAACTGGCACTGGGTCAGGAGCAAAACCTAAAACTGATATTAGAATTATTCATTCTGATGGAACTTATAATATTTCTTTAAAGAAGAGAAGTTTTGGTGCTTGGGAATCTGCTGATTCCCTTGCTGGCGATCGAGTGTCTGAAAAGATTCTTGGTTATTTAATGGACAACCTTAACGGCACTGCACCTAGTAGTAGACCTTTTGATGTAATTGCATACATTGATGGTGGCAGAGCAAAGTATAAAATTGTTAGAAGGGGAACTGATGTAACAGTTAAGTTGGCATACAGATGCAGTAGATCTGATGCTTCTACCGTTATTTTTGGAAGTGATATACTAGGTCAAGGTGCTGTAGTTAGTGCTGAATTTCCAGGAGCATGTACTTTAGATTTAAAAAATGAAATTATTAGAATTAGATGTTCAAGCATTATAACTTCTATGTCAGAAGTTCCTAATAGTGTATATCCTTACTTTTCTGTTAAATCATCCTTTTATAGAAAAGTAAGAAACTCTTACAGATTTCCAGGATTGAGAGTTCAAGCAATGCCTAGATCTGAAATCCAAGGTTCTGTAGAGTTTTTACCAGAATTATAAATAAAAATAAAACGTTAATTGATGAAGTTTACTAATTTCAATACGAAAGCAACACAGACCTCGTACAGGCATGGAAATCTGTACGAGGTTGGTTCGTATGTGCAGAATGCAGACGGTACAGTAGGTAAAATCCATCGTCGTGGTCCTAACTATGTGATTGCTGTTACTGAAGAGGGTGACATGTTTAGAGCATGGGTGAGTGACATTAAAGAGTACAAACAATGGAATACTTCAGGTGCTGATCAAACCCATCGTTTGGTTGGAACTGATAAGTTTAGAAAGTTTACTGAGAGAATGGCACCAGGGTCAGATTATGACATGTGGAAAAAACCTGCCGAGGTACACCAGCGTATAAATAAAACTAAACCGATTAAAGAAGAGAAGATGAATACCACTGTAGAATTATCAGCGTGGATGCTTGGGTTGAATGTCTCTGAGCAAAGAGAGATTGCATCCAAAGTAGATAGAATTATTGTAGAGAATACTACAGATGATGACTTGATTGAAGCAATCGACACTCAGTTTGGAACTGAGCGTATGAAAGATCTTGCTGTTCAATATATTGAAATCATCAGCGAAGGTAAGAAGAAAGGTCTTGACGGTAAGGCATGTTGGAAAGGATACAAACTTGCTGGCACCAAGCAGAAGGGTGGTAAAACTGTTGACAATTGTGTCAAAGCAGGTTTTGAAGCAGAGGGTGAAATGATCGAAGAGAAGAAGAAACTCGATCCCGTTGGTAAAGAAGATGGCGATGTAGACAACGATGGTGATAAAGATGCATCTGATTCCTATCTGATGAAGAAACGTGCTACTGTTTCTGCTGCAATCAAAGCAAAGAAAGGAACTAAGAAAGAGTCATTCTCTGATTGGAGAACTGAACTCCTTGAGAAAGATGTTAAGGGTGTAGAAGTTAATCCTGAAATTGATGATGCAACTGATCCTATGTCAGTGTTCGATAAGAACAAGAAACTGAAGGGTGCTAATAACATGAAAGAAGAGTGCGGCACTTGTTCTGAGAAGGAAGATTGCGGTTGTGAGAAGTGTCTCGCAAAGAAAGCATCTAAGGTAAAGCGTGTTAAGTATCAAGATGGAGTCAACGAAGAAGTTGACAAGAAGAAGAAAGAAGATATTGTCAAGGGTATGAAGAAGAATATGGGAGATCTAAAGGCACGTTATGGAGACAAGGCAAAGGAAGTAATGTACGCTACGGCAACTAAAAACGCCAAGAAGTGATATATAAATTGACCCTATTTGGTGAACATCATGACTTCATTTTTACTTTCTCTGGCATACAAAATTGTAGATGCCGCTGTTGCTAAGATCCCTGATGATGCAGAACTCGGTGAGAAACTCATCGACCTGTGTCTTCTGATTGTACGTAAAGCAGTTAAACTGACCAAGACCACTGCAGACGATGAACTGTTTGCAAAGGTTGAGGCAGCAATTAAAACACGCCAAGATGCGTGATAACCTAAGGAGGGGTAACCCTCCTTTTTTTATAAATATTTTATAGCAAAATTAATTTGTATATTACAGGAGTTTAACGATGCCTCTCTGGGGAAAAACAGAAACTGACGAATCAAAACCAAAGTGGTTAGACAATGTAAACAAAGTAGGTCTTGCTGAAGATTGCTTTGCGACAGAGCAGGGATGGGTTCTGCGTCACTATAAGGGTGCTGATAAGAACACTGCACGTTATTGGGATGAAGTCCTGGTAGCAATTGGTGGTCTTGCTGGTGGCACTTCAACAACTGAAGCACTTGGAGAGGCAGACATCACTGCTGTATTCTTTGAGCAAGAAGCACTTGCACAGGGCGATACTGGAACCGTTGTTGTTATCTACAACGAGCAAGTTGATGTTGACACCACTGGTGGTACACCAACCATTAATGTTCTTGGAACTGTAACTGGTACTGTTGCTGCATCTTATGCACGTGGTACTGGATCAAACCGTCTTGAGTTTGACTTTACCGTTCCTTCAACTGCTGAAGATCTTTCTATCTCGGGTACTGACATTGCACTGAATGGTGGTACTATCTTTGATAAGGGTACTTCAGTTGCTTCTGAACTTGCTTATACTACCATTCTTGGAGCAGGTGGATCTGGTGACGATCTGACTCTCACTATTGCATGATAATTTATGAAGTTTACTGAATTGAATGAGGATAATTACCTCTTTTTTGCAATTAAACATTATGATAATCCTCAAGCGGTAACTAAAGAGGATTTTTATGATGACCTCAAACGATTCAAATATTTGAAGAGGTTGCTCAAAACTTACATTAAGACGGGCAACCTCAAACTCCATCTGATATTAAATCATATGATTATCATTTACAATGTATTTGGTGAGGCAGCAACACCTTTGTTGTTCTATAAAATATCAAATGATTATTGGTCCATATTAAAGAGTTTTATGGTTTATCTGAATAGATATCCAATCTGCTCTAGTTTAGAACATATAGAACTTGATAAATACTGTATGGAGCAACTGCAAGAACTATGAAGGTGTTCACATTAAAAATGAATGGTAGGGTATACACTGAAGAAGTGCCTACAATGAGTGCATCTAGTGGTGCAATTGCTGGTCTTCCCCCTGACGAACCCCCTGTTAGGAAGAGGAAGCGTAAATTTAAAACAGATATATTTCAAAGGATTAGAAACGCTCGCTTAAAAGAAGAAACCATGGAAGACCAAAACATTATTTCTGAAGCAGACAACCAGAATACAGAAGTATCTGCTGCTATGCGTATGATTCAAACCAAACGCAAACTTCAGAAGAAGCAAGAACGTGAAAAGCGTGCAACAAACCGCAAGCAAGAAATTCAAGCATTGTCAAAGGCAAAAGCAAAGGATTATCAAAAGAAAGCGGGTGAACGTCAAAAGAATATTGCTAAGGATATTAATAAAGCATCTGCTGATAGGAAGAAAAATGAATCTTTTGATTGGCAGGGTGCATTTACTGAACTCAACGAACAGTTTGCATCACTGACACAAGAGCAGCAGGAAAAGTTCCTGTATACTTGGTTGGAAATGTCAGAAGAGAACCAAGATAAGTTTACTGACATGATTTCTGAGAACTTTGAGAGGGCAACTACGTTCGTAGAGATGCTCTGATGGCATTCGGTCTTGGTAAACTAGCGGTCCTTGAAAGTAAGCTTGACATTTATGAAGACCTAAGTAAAGAAATGCTCGACAAACTTGAGCGAGCAGTTTCTACTATCTCGGACAATAGCAACAAGATTGCTATTGTTCTTGAGCGCCATGAAAACCGTTTAGATGAAGGTGAACGTGTGAATGATGCTATTGTTCAAATGATTAAAGATCATCAGAAGTATGATGACCGTATGTTCAAGACCATTTCTGATAAGATAGAGGCACTTGAAAAGAAGACCGATAGAAATACAAGGTTTGTTATCGGTGCTACTGCTGTCATCGCTACACTTGTGACGATATTACAAGTGGTCCCACCTATCATAAGGGTCTTGACACCTCAGTCATCTGCTGTTAGCATGATTGAAATGCCTGACCGAAATGCTTTATCTTGACACCAAGTACATCTCTCTTGTATCTGGTCGATTAGAAAAGTTTAAGAAATCAAGTAATACCTACAACTTTAGGTGCCCCTATTGCGGCGATTCTCAGAAGAACAAGAATCGTGCAAGGGGGTATTTCTTTCAGAAGAAGGGGTCCTACATCTACAAGTGTCACAACTGTGGTGTGGGAAGGACTCTTGCAAACTTTTTAAAAGATCAAGATCAACGCCTCTACAGTGAGTATGTTTTAGAGTCGTATAGAGAGGGCGCTACTGGCAAGGGGACTAAGATTCCTCTGCCAGAATTTCATTTTGAGAAACCACGTTTTCAAAAGAACATATTTTCTGATCTGCAAAAAGTGTCAGATCTAAATAAATCACATGTCGCTAGACGTTTCCTTGAAGCACGTAAATTACCACCTGAATTATTTTACTTCTGTCCAAAATTTAAGGAATGGACAAACAAACATAAACAGGTTTTTAAGGATACGAGATATGATGAATCTAGAATTATCATCCCCTTAAAAGATAAAGATGGAACCTTTGGTTATCAAGGGAGATCCATTTATCCACAATCTCAGATTAGATACATTACAGTGATGCTCGACGAGAGCAAAACCAAACTATATGGAATGGACAAAGTAAATGAAGATGAAACAATTTACATCACAGAGGGACCATTCGACTCCCATTTCCTTACCAACGCTATTGCTATGTGTGGTAGCGATGTTAACGACAGCACTATTCCTTATAGAGATCGGGTCTGGGTCTTCGACAACGAACCTAGATCAAAACAGATTGTTGATAAAATTGCAGCAGCAATTGAAGGAGGAAATCGAGTAGTGATTTTCCCTAGCAATATTAAAGAAAAAGATTTGAATGACATGGCACTCGCTGGACATGACGTTCAAAGTATGGTAGAATCGAACACCTACCAAGGACTACAAGCAACCCTTAAACTAACTTCCTGGAAAAAAGTATGAGCAACGGATTAAAGGTAAAGAAAAGAGACGGTCGTGTTGAGAGTATCGACCTCGACAAAATGCATTTGATGGTAGATGCTGCTTGCCAAGGATTGGCAGGCGTGTCTGCATCCCAGGTTGAAATTCAATCTGGTATTCAATTCTATGATGGAATTACTACTGCTGAAATCCAGGAGATTTTGATTCGTAGTGCTAGCGATTTGATTGATGAAGAGCATCCAAACTATCAGTTTGTTGCTGCTCGCCTTCTCTTGTTTGGACTTCGCAAACAAATTTTTGGTCTTTCATGGGACCATCCCACATTCTATGCTCAGATCGTAAGGTGTGTTGAGTGGGGAGTATATGATGATCAAGTTCTTAATAACTATACAGAAGAAGAACTTAATACTATTGGTGAATGGATTGATCATGACCGAGACATGCTATTCACCTATGCGGGTCTTCGCCAGGTAGTTGATAAGTATTTGGTTCAGGATCGTAGTAGTGGTGAAGTGTATGAAACTCCACAGTTTATGTACATGATGATCGCCGTTACTATCTTTGCTAACTATAGTAAGGATGTACGAATGTCCTACATTAGGAGATACTATAATGCAATCTCAAAGCACAAAATCAACATTCCCACACCTATCATGGCGGGAGTGCGAACTCCACTTCGACAATTTGCTAGCTGTGTTCTTGTTGATGTTGATGACACCCTCGATTCTATCTTTAGCAGTGATATGGCAATTGGCTACTACGTTGCACAAAGGGCGGGAATCGGTATCAACGCAGGCAGAATCCGTGGCGTCAACAGTAAAATCAGAGGTGGAGAAGTTCAGCACACGGGTGTTGTACCATTCCTCAAAAAGTTTGAGTCAACTGTCCGATGCTGTACACAGAATGGCATCCGAGGTGGATCAGCGACAGTACACTTCCCAATCTGGCACCAAGAAATAGAGGACATCATCGTTCTGAAGAACAACAAAGGTACGGAGGATAATCGTGTTAGAAAACTCGACTACAGTATCCAGATTTCAAAACTATTCTATGAGCGTTTCATCTCAAACGGAGAGATTTCACTTTTCAGTCCTCATGATGTCCCTGGTCTTTACGACGCTTTCGGGACTGATCGCTTTGATTGGATGTACATTAATTACGAATCAGACGATCGCATCCCTAGAAAGACCGTCAATGCTCAAGAACTGATTCTTGACCTACTGAAAGAACGTGCTGAGACAGGTCGTGTTTATATTATGAACATTGATCACTGCAATAGTCACAGTTCGTTCAAGGACAAGGTTAATATGAGTAACCTGTGTCAGGAGATCACTCTCCCCACAGACCCCATTCGTCACATCGATGACGATGCAGGTGAGATTGCTCTTTGCATCCTGTCTGCTATTAATGTGGGCAAATTGAAGAACCTTGATGAGATGGAAGAACTTTGTGATCTTTCTGTTCGTGGTTTGGAAGAGTTGATTGACTATCAGGGATACCCTGTGAAGGCAGCAGAACGTGCTACAAGGGCACGTAGATCGCTTGGAGTAGGTTTTATTGGTCTTGCTCACTATTTGGCAAAACTCGGTTACAAATACAATGATCCTGAAGCGTTGAAATCTGTGCATGAACTGACTGAAGCATTTCAATACTACCTGTTGAAATCTTCTAATCAACTTGCAAAAGAGAAAGGTGCTTGTGCTGCCTTTGATCGCACTAAGTATGCAGATGGAATTCTTCCAATTGACACATACAAAAAAGATGTTGACGAACTAGTCACGCCAGAATACAACTATGATTGGGAAACTCTTAGAGGATCTATCACCACCCACGGTCTCCGACACAGCACTCTGTCCGCACAAATGCCTTCTGAGAGCAGTTCCGTTGTGTCAAATGCCACAAACGGAATTGAACCCCCTAGAGCATACATGTCCATTAAGAAAAGCAAGAAGGGACCCCTTAAACAGATTGTTCCACAGTACAACTCTCTCAAAAATAATTACACTTTACTTTGGGATATGCCTGACAATAGCGGGTATATTAATGTTGTCGCAGTCATCCAAAAATTCTTCGACCAAGCAATCTCTGGAAACTGGAGTTACAATCCAGAAAACTATCCAGATAATGAAGTCCCAATGAGAGTTATTGCACAGGATCTTTTGACTACATACAAGTACGGTTGGAAGACCTCCTATTATCAGAATACTTACGACCAAAAAGGAGACGATTTACTGGAAGAAAAGAAAGCAGAACTAGAAAACATGCTCGCAGAACTAGAAAACATCGAGGAGGACGACTGTGAATCTTGTAAAATCTGACAAGAAAAAGGTAGATGGTATGACGGTGTTTAACACCAACAAAGTAGATAGAAAAAAGCAACCGATGTTTTTCGGTAAACCTCTGGGAGTCCAGAGATATGACAGTTTTAAGTATCCTGTCTTTGACAAGTTGACACAGCAACAACTAGGTTATTTTTGGAGACCTGAGGAGGTCTCCCTTCAGAAGGATCGAAGTGACTATCAGACATTACGCCCTGAGCAAAAGCACATTTTTACCAGCAATCTTAAGTACCAGATCATGCTGGATTCTGTACAAGGGCGTGGTCCTGGGATGGCTTTTATCCCTTACTGTTCACTACCTGAACTTGAATCTGCTATGACTGTATGGGAGTTTATGGAGATGATCCATAGTCGCTCCTACACATATGTTATTAAGAATGTGTACTCAGATCCTGCTGAGGTTTTTGATACAATTCTTGATGATGAAAAGATTCTTTCCCGTGCTTCTTCGGTAACTGAATCTTACAACGACTTCATCCACTCCGCACAAGAGTATGGCAACGGTCATCTGTGGGAGTTTGCTAACGATGGGGTTGACCTCGGTTTATCTGAACGCTATGCTCTGAAGCGTAAACTCTACAGGGCAATTGCCAATGTCAACATCCTGGAAGGAATTCGATTCTATGTCTCGTTTGCTTGCTCGTTTGCGTTTGGTGAACTCAAACTTATGGAGGGATCCGCTAAAATTATCTCTCTCATCGCCAGAGACGAAAACCAGCATCTTGTCCTTACTCAAAACATCCTCAACAAATGGCGTGAAGGAGATGACCCAGAGATGCAAGAGATTGCTAGGGAAGAGGAACCAGTAATCAGGCAGATGTTTAAGCAGTGTGTCGATGAAGAAAAGACATGGGCACAGTATTTGTTCAAGGACGGATCTATGATTGGTTTGAACGATAAACTTCTGTATAACTATGTTGAGTGGATTGCTAATCGTCGAATGAAGGCGATTGGTATGAAACCTGAATATGATGTTCCTGCTAAGAACAATCCTCTCCCTTGGACTGAGCACTGGATCTCTTCTAAAGGACTCCAGGTTGCCCCACAGGAGACCGAAGTTGAGTCCTATGTGGTTGGAGGTCTTAAGCAAGATGTTAAGAAGAACACCTTCGCAGATTTTTCTCTATGACTAAACTACCACCATGGAAGTTGAAAGCATTAGCAGATCCAAACCTCACGGATAAGCAATGGACCCTACTTAAATTGGGTCCTGCTACTCTTGGACAAGCGTTTATGCTTCAAGCACTTAAATTAAAGTACTCACTTCGTGACTGACTATATAAGACAGTGATGTCTTGTGTATGTACGATAATCCATGGTGGTACAATGGTGAAGTATTTGATTCAGATAGCATCAATGGATATTATGGATTTGTGTACTTAATTACAAATACCGTTAACGGTAGAAAGTACATAGGAAGAAAATACTTCTGGTCTTTTAGAAAGAAAAAGGGAGAGAAGAGAAGACAGAGGCAAGAATCTGACTGGAAAAAGTATTATGGTTCTTGCCCAGAATTAAAAGATGATATTAAATTATTTGGTAAAGATAAATTTACCAGAGAAATTTTAAGTTTACATACAACGTTGGGTAAAGTAAACTACGAAGAGACCAGATTACTTTTCGTACACGGTGTCCTGACCGAGAGCTTGACAGATGGCACCCCTGCCTTCTATAATAGCAATGTCCTCGGTCGCTACTACCGTAAGGACTACTTTGAGCCACCCATGCTTCTGCAAGAGGTGGATGTCGAATTCAATTAATTTAATGATCAAACGTTTACTTCCTATCGCTCTGGCGACTTCCATTCCTGCTGCTTGTGCTTATCCGAGCATCAATCAGATCAAGAATCCTCCTCCAGTTGATGTAGCGGTCAACGTAGAGAAGGCAGTCCCCATTGAGGTAGTTCCTAAAACTTGGAAGTGTCCTGGATGTAATTACAATGAAAAATATGTCCTTGAAAAACTCCAAGAGAAAACCAGAATCTCAGATCGTAATGCACTTGCTACGATCATGGGAAACATTAAATCAGAAAGCAACTTCATTCCCAACATATGCGAGGGAGGGGCTAGAGTTCCTTACAACCGTTGCTATAGCGGGGGTTATGGTCTTATTCAGTGGACCAGTGTAGGACGCTACACAAACCTTGGTAAGTTTGCTAAGCGTTATGGTTATGATCCTTCTTCACTTGAGGGTCAGACAGCATACATGATCAACGAATCTGTATTCCAACGTTATCTTCCTGAATTTGAAGGTGCTGGTAAGACAGTCGATCAGTATATGGTTGCTGCTTACTACTGGTTGGGTTGGGGTATCAAAGGATATCGTCAACAATATGCTTACAACTACACCAAAAAGATGGTATTGGCTTGACAATACCTAATGGATAGTGTATACTATCCTCATGGGTCCATAGTTAAACGGATATAACTCCCGCCTTCTAAGCGGATATTCTAGGTTCGATTCCTAGTGGACCTGCCAGGGTGAATAGCTCAGCGGTAGAGCATCTCCTTTACACGGAGGCGGTCGGGGGTTCGATCCCCTCTTCACCCATTAGTTTTACAACTAAAGAAATGAAACCGATAGAATCCCCAGAACAATTACTTCAAAGATTTACAAAAAGAACTGTTGAACTCCGAGGTAAACTCAGCAAACTCCAACATGCATATGATGAGTATGTCAAGACCGAAGGAGATCTCAAACGTCTTGAGGGATCTATTCAAGTAGTCAATTATATTGCACACGGTCAGTTGCCGAAAGACGGTAATCACGACGGTATGAAAGACCATAATCCAAATAAATAATATCACTGATACGATGGGGCAAATGAGAAATGTTAACCGCAAAATGCAAGGTATGCAATACCGAAATCACTAGTAACTACAAGACCCAGTGCTGTGGTTGTAGTAATCAGATGATAGTCCATGATAACACAATCACTGCTAAAGACCTATCAATGGTTCTTTTGATCAATTCTGAAAAGAGTATTAAGGATCACGGCATTCTTAGTAAAAGTGATCTAGAATACCAGGAGAACCGAAGGAAACGAAAGGTTCGCAAACTCGACTTTGAGGTACGATGACAAACAAACACGAAAAACGTCGTGATGCTCTGGGACTCTTCTACGAAAGTGTTCTCAAACCTGATCCCCAACTTCGTCAGTGTGCTCACAATCAAGAGTGCTTTCACGAACTGATGGAATGGCGCTCAGAGGTGTTAGAGCACCTAGACCGCCGCAGAAACGAAGAGTTTAACTCTTGACAAAACCGCCTGGTGGATGTATAATTCATCAGGTACACACATCGGGGCGTAGCTCAGTTTGGTAGAGCACTCGCTTTGGGAGCGAGAAGTCGTAGGTTCAAATCCTATCGCCCCGACTGGAGGGTTACCTCCACTAACAAAAGTAAAATTGCAAAAGCAATGTCTCGTTCTAAATTTCATTCAAAATTCAAGTCCGATCTCAAAAAACTGACTGCTGCTGTCGAAGGTGCTATTGCCCTCGACGAAGATTACCCTAAACTTTATCAGAAACTTATTCGTTTCTATGAAGACCAGGGAGTTCAACTATATGATGATCCTGAAGATGATTACAATGTAATCCTCGACAATGTTGAAGCAGATCTGATTGAATCTGGAGTTTACGCATAGGTCTCGGACTGACTTTAAAAGTGCCCTGGTGGAGTCAATATGACCCAACACCTCGGGACGGTGTAAAAAGCGCCCTGGTCGGGATGGGTTTCGACCCCTCGGGTTTCTTGCTTCCTAAAAGCAAGTGGTGCGGATGGGGTACTCTCCCCGCTCAGTTTCTTGCTTCTGGTTAAAGAGCAAGTGGCGTGCATGTGCTCGGGGGAACTGACCTTCCCCCACATGCGGGGTTAGTTCAGCGGTAGAACGCTATCCTTCCAAGTTAGATGTCGTCGGTTCGATTCCGATACCCCGCTTTATCAATTACTATTATGGAATTTATCGAATGGTTTGAAGGAGAATATAATAACTGGCGACAAGCATCTAGTCGTCCAACTTCTTTTGCCCATATCATTCTCAATCATGAGAAAATTTCTGAGAATGAATTTCATGTGACTCAAAGATATAGTCACGAAAAGAAACCTTACAGAGATAAGATCATTAAAATTGTACAAGATGACGACAAAGTTATTGTCGAGAATGATCAGTGTAATCTAGTATTCATTAAACATGAAGGAATATACTGGGGGCAAACTGTTGCTGGATGTATCTTTAAGAACACATTGCTGATTAGTAAAGTCCAGATGGGACCTAATTTTTATAAGGTTATTGATGCTGGTCTTGATCCTGTTACTAAAGAACAGAAATGGGGATCTGAAAATGGACCATTTGTTTTTGATAAAAAGATAAATAACTAAAAACCTTGTAACGATGGCGCTAAAGAAATTAGTAACTAATTCATTTGATGATGATTCGGTGTCAGCAGCAAAAATTGCTAACTCTGTGATTAGTGATATTAATACTGGTGTAAATTACTCAGTTCCAGCTGGGGGAATTATCATGTGGTCTGGTGCCACAAATGCTATTCCTACTGGATGGGTACTATGTGATGGTCAAAATGGCACTCCAGACCTAAGAGATAGATTTGTTGTTGGTGCTACTGCTGGTTCTGGTGATACTTCTTATCCAGGGTTGTCTCCTAATGCAACTGGTGGTAGTGCTAATGCAATCGTTGTAGAGCACAATCACACTCTTACTGATCCTGGTCATAGTCACAGTGAGGTATACAACGTTGCTTCCAATGGTCAGGACCAAGCAGGTTCTGGATCTGGTGATAATGATAATAATGCTACACAACAAACTTCGACAGAAACTACAGGCATCACTATTGATTCTGCTGGTTCTTCTGGAACCAATGCAAACCTGCCTCCATACATGGCACTTGCTTTTATTATGAAGACCTGATCAATTTCTTGACAGACCCAACGACCTCTGCTACGATGCAGGGGTCTTTTTATTTGACTCATGACTATTGAAGGACGCCCAGAACTTAATGTTGACTGGGATGCACAGTACCGTAAGGAACGTCGCAATCGCCTTGATGACTCTCTTGCTGAGTATTTGAACGATGACACCAAGACAGATCCTCGTCAGTGCTATGAGGAGGTCCTGGCATCTGCTCAAGAGTGGATTGATTATCATAAGAAGCACATGGACCGTTGGGTTGAATTCAAATCCCTGATGATGGGTCATCGCCCAATGGATCCTGTTTTTCTTACAGAAGATCGGAACTCTAACTTCCCAAGGGAGAACACTTTATATGAGGATGTCCTCAAA
>Ga0255772_10004394_pt1 | contig 13298 bp, 5 predicted proteins | sample 071ome_34_FD_179970 | JGI IMG/M metagenome (GOLD analysis project Ga0255772, IMG submission 179970) | Coastal salt marsh microbial communities from the Groves Creek Marsh, Skidaway Island, Georgia - 071411BT metaG (version 2) | ecosystem: Environmental > Aquatic > Marine > Intertidal zone > Salt...
GCAACAACTTTGAGGATTAACTCAGCCTGCGTGCTTTCTACCGGCGAACCGTTATCACTCACTTCAACGCCAATGCGATAAACACCTTCGGAAAGCTGCGATGGAGAGAAGGTAAAGCTCGATGCCTGACTATCAGTATCCACTAAGCCTTGAGCTTTCCACGTGTAGCTAAAGGTATCACTTGGGTTTGGATCGAACACAGTCGCTGAAACAACCACATCGCCGGAAGACTGACCGACCAATAAACCAGACACCCCGTTCTGTGCACTTAATAGAGCTACCTCAGGAGGAAGATTTCGATTCACAATAGTCATGCTCTGTTGATTAAACTGACTGGCATTAACACTTGAATCTGCCCATTCCAGCGTGATGGTTTCATCGTTCTCATCCAACTGATCGTCAGTCACATTGAAGCTAATCACGCTTTCCGTTTCGCCCGCCTGGAAAGTCACTGAACCACTTGTCAGGGTATGATCAGAAGCATCTGAGGTTCCCCCAACAATGTAATCAAGAGTCAATGGATACTCAGGAGCCAGGCCATTCAACCAAACCGTGGTCTCTACCGAGCTTCCCTCTACCACAAAGCGATCCTGATCAAAGCTCACTAAAGGATTCACGCGTACAGTTTGCGTCTGTTGGGTGACATTGCCCAAACCGTCTGAAGCTTGCCAAGTTATACGATGTAAACCAGGCTCAAAGAAGGTTTGAGTAGATGTATTCTCTACATCAATCGAATTACCAAATTGATCAATACCCGACGCCCCTGTTAACGTTACTGGCGTTAGTAGACCCGTGGCGTTAACTTCGAGATCAGCAGGCACAGTGAATGTTGGATTTCCTGAGCCAGTCACGCCAGAAACCACCAAATCTACCTGATCAACTCCATCTGAAGCAGTCAAACGAAGAGTAACTTCTGATTGGGCCTGAGCTTGAGTCAGCACAAAACTCTCACTGGTAGCGCCAGCAATATCAGTTCCATCCGCCAACCACTGATAACTTACGGTTACCTGATCACTGTCGTGATCAAAGGTCTGAATATTCTGAACAGTTAAGGTCTGGCCAAAGGCAGCCAGACCAGAGATCTCGGGTACCGACACAAATTCAGGGGCATCATTTATCTTATCTGAGGTTGTAGAAACAGATGTTCCCTCATTGCCAGACGCATCTGTTAGCGTGATTGAAGCCGTCAAAACACCATCACCGAATCCAGACAAATCGAGACCAGTAACAGAGAAAGAGGACAAAGAGGCCACACCTGATCCCGTAAGATCAGAACCTCCATTTGATCCTGAGATGGAATAAACATAGGAAGCACCAACTTCAGCCGATGAAATGGACAAGGCAGCAGTCTGCTCGTTTTCCTTATTCCAGGCCGCTTCACTGAAGGCCAGCTGGTAACCCGAAGGAACAACACCATCCACAAGAATCCCGGAAGTATCAGCCACATTATTCAATGCCGTATCAACGTCATTTCCACTGATATCTTCGATGCCATTAGCATCCATTAACAATGAGCCAATTGCGATCCCGTCGGTATCCAACAGGCCAGCACTGATCTGTATCTGGAAGGTTAATGTACTAGTATTACTGCCCGATAAGTAGTCAGCGACGAGCGTCTGGGCGCCAATAACAAGTTCAAGCTGAGGTACTCCGGTGACATAAACCAGATCATCAAACTCTACCTGCGCCTGAATCGTATTCGCCAGAATATACATACCATCCGATGATGCGGATACAGAACTCACCACAGGGCTTACGGTATCTTTGGTCACTGTATCAGTAACACTGGTACCGGCATTACCAGAGGCATCCGTAAGATTGACAGTAAAGAGTAACTCACCATCATCTACACCTGAGACATCAATACCACTGACTACTTGAGTCGTGTCCGTAACCGTACCTGAAACGGATACCGATCCAGCGCCACCCTGATTATGGGTGATAGTCACTGTATAGCCGGAACCTACTTCAGCAGAACTGAAGCTGAATCGTGCATTGAGCTCATTCTCGGTATTGATGTAAGCCTGGTCGATGGACATGCCATAACCGGATGGAGCCGTCGCATCAATCAATGCACCACGCGTATCGTTGTTGACCAGGGTCAAGCTAGCTGCGTTGTTATTGCTGTCTTCAATGGCAGCGCCATTGGCATCAAAGTTGGTGACAGAAATGCCATCCAGATCTTCATCGCCACCTAAAACCAGGTAATCAAAAACAAGGGTATTTGAAGTAGTCAAACCGGCATTATAGGTCGCAGTAGTTGCTACGCCGCCGACATCGATGTCTAGCTGAGGAGAACCACTTACAGTGACATCTTTGTTAAAGGCAACATTTATATTGATGGTGTCTCCATCAGTATAATTTCCAGCAACCGCCGTCACTGACGAGATTTCCGGTGAAACCGCCACAATGTCAAATCCTGAAACTGAATCCACTCCATCAACGGAGAAACCAAGCGAATAACTACCAAAGGCATAGCCTACAACAACGCCATTAGGAGCAAGTTCTACCAGGTCGATTTGATTACCAGACGAATGAAGATCGTTTGCCTGAACGGTATAGATAAACCTTAGATAATTCGAACCAAAAGAATCATAGGTTGCAATTACATTTCCGGAATCCAGAGTAATCTCTAACGTAGGGCTACCACCACTGGTATCCACCGAATTGATGAAACCAATAGAGCTGTAGATATTGATGGTTAACTGATCACCAATATCTAAAGGACTTGAAGCAGAACTGTCGGCTCTAACCAGGTTATCGTAATTACCAGTGTCTACAAGCACACCTGTGCTATCTCCAACATTGTTAAGTGTCAGATCAAAGTCCACACCAAAACCGCTTTGCAGTGTTCCGCCATTCAAATTCAATGCAACAATCTGAATGCCATCATTATCAGGCTCAGTCCCTGACAAGGTATAGCTGAATACAAGTTCAGTGGTTGATGAGTCATCCTGCTGATATTCCGCTTCGTAATTGCTACCACCAATATCAATAGTCAAGGTAGGATCACCGGTCAATTGATAGCTCTGATTCGTTACCACCGTGAACCAAAGGGTTGATGTATTTCCGTAAGTCGTGGCACTTGGTACATCAACACGACTAATGGCTGGCGTCGTGGTTGATTTAGCAATCACCTGAGAAACCGCCCTGCCCTCGTTACCGTTTACATCGGTTAATACAAGGGAATACAACAATTCACCATCATTCAGTGTAGATACATCCAGGTTGGTAATTTGTTGAGAGGCACTGGTCACTGTGCCGTTATAATCAAGGGTGGTATCAGACTGGCCGTTATACAAGGAAATGGACAACGCATAGGTCGCACCCACTTCAGCATTAGACATAGTGATACTGGTTGATGTCTCATTACTGGTATCAATCAAGGTCTGATCAAGTGTGAACCCATAACCGGCAGGCGCACCACCATCGACCAAGACACCCGAGGTATCGTCTATCCCGTTTAAGGTCAGATCAGCATTCAAGCTATTCGCATTACGAATTGTACTGCTAACATTTCGAAGGCCGGAAACCTCTAGACCATCAGTATCCACATCGGTAATACCTACCGTATATTGGAAACTCAATTGATCTGAGTTACTGCCTGACTGATAAGCCGCTGCCACAGAAACGCCACCAATATTCAAACTCAATTGCGGTATGCCTGAAACCGTGACGGTTTCGTCAAAGGTCACGATAAATTCAAGTACATCGCCATAACTGTATGTCATAGCCGCAGGTGCACTGACCGAGAGAACCTTGGTTCCTCCATCGACCAAAACCTGTGTTGTATCGCCAACAGCCACTAGGCTTGAATCAATAGAGTTACCATCAGCATCCAGAATAGAACCATTATTTAGAGAAAGGCCATCGATACTAATACCGTCGGAATCATCAACACCTGTGACGACCTGATAGGTAAATACCAGCTCAGTCGTTCCAGTACCGGATACATAATTGGCCGCAATGGTTTGACCTCCTACGTTAAGAAGTAATTGAGGAACACCGGTTACATTCACGATTTCGTCAAAATTCACTTTAAATGTCAGTGTATCGCCTATCACATAGGTTGTTGCCGTTGGAACAACTACCGAGGTAACAGCCGGGATACTGCCATCCAGAACCACACCTGACAGGTCAGCAACATTGTTTAGTTCAAGATCGGACATTTTCACATCTACATCGTAGATAAATGAAGAAGGTGACACTTCTTTAATGGTCAGGCCGGACGAGAAATCCCCTTGCTGAACGGTGTAATTAAATACCAATGCCGTGGAACCATCCCCGGAGAAATAGGTGGCCTCTTTAACTACGCCCTCAGAGGTCAAGAACAGCAGTTTGCTTTGTGTATTGGCACTAAGAATGTTCACCGACTCATTAAAGTTAACAGTGAACGATAACAAGTCACCTACGCTGTAGGTACCGGAAGAAGGTCCGGCAATACTGGTAATCAGCGGTGCGCCTATCGGCCCCACCTTGATGGATGGATAGGTCGTAAATGTTGAACTGGATACCGTTAAAGAATGATCAGAAACCGAATTATCTTCCCCGTTACCAAAAGATGAAGCGGTTAAAACACCACCGTTGAAGTTCAACGAGTCCAGCGAGATGCCATCGTTATCCAAGTCGCCAGTTTGTACTTCGTAGGAAAACTTCAACGCATCATCAAATACCTCACCCGAAAGCTGATATTGAGTGCTGCCAACGGTAATTTGCAGATCAGGTGTCCCTTGTAACACCAAACCGTCAGTTCTGCGCCAGCGGAGGTAAATATCAATGATATCGCCTTCATCGTAGGAAGCATTCACACTAGGAGAAGCGATCGATACATCATTACCATGATCAACCAACACCATCGAAAGATCTGGCACCGCAGGTAACGTCAAATCAGCATCGACATTCGAGCTGTTATAAATTCGGGCAGAATTGCTACCTACATCTTGAATCTCAAGTTGATCAACCGCAATGCCATCAAAATCGAAGTCTTTACTGGATAAGGTACCTGTAAAGGTTAACGCATTTGAACCTGAGCCTGATGCATATTGCGCGGCAAAAAAGCCCGAGTCCAAGTTCAGGGCTAACCAGGGCAGGCCACCGTCAGAAGATGGAGTTAGCGAAACCGTTTCATCAAAGGTGACTGTGAAAGAAAGACTATCACCTGACGTATAAGTCCCATCGGTGGGTACACTTATACTGAGTATTGACGCTGCATTTGCGTAGCCTGTAACAGCCAGCAACAATGACAGCCCCAAAGTATATAAATACTTATTTAAGCCATGTGGAAACACAAGAACGCTCCCCCGCCGAAGCGGTAATAAACAGAGTTAAAAATCAGATAAAAAACGCGTTTGCTTACCGCTTATTTCGCCAATAACAACTGTTTAATTTCTGCCAGTTCTTGTCTTAGTTCATCAATTTCGTTGTCTTTCTGTTTAAGTTGCTTGGAAAGCTCCTGAATTGAAGCCAAAGCAACACCACTCAAATCAACCGTAGCGATCTTGTCAGATACACCACCGTTCAAACCAAAGGCAGCCTGAAATTCTTCAGCAATAGGACCAATATGCTGAACCTCCGCACCATTGGCCGTGTAGAACCATTTCGGCATAGACAGCGTTGAAACTGTCTCCAGCACCTCTGCCGTATCCACGTATTCAACGATTTGTTTGATATGAATACTTGAAGGCACCGAACCAATACAACTTGCTACACCACCGTTGTTTGAACAAATCGTACCTTCAGACGTCACATTTCCTCCGGCTTCAATCACCAGGGAATCGGAAGGAGCACCCGCTGCTACACGCAGTGGCAGTGCACTACCATTAGTTGCGTCACGAAGGAAGAAGTTTGATTCATTACCACCTAAATCCCAGGACTGGGAAGAGAAACCAGACGATGTATCCTGATTTAAACGAACGGCTGGGCTATCACCCGCTACAACATGCACATCCATTAACGGAGATGCCGTACCAAAGCCGACTTTACTTGTGCTATCAATATAAACGGAATTATCTGACGCGCCTGCTTCTACCGTAAATGGCGACACACCACCGTCGATATCATCAATTGAAAACTTGTTTAAGCCACCATTACTGGATTCATTTGCCGTCAACTGCCAATCGCGAGTCGGGAAAGAAGCTGAATTACTGGTATCCATGAAGCGGATTCGCGTGTTGTTTTCTTTCAGTCTCAAAGTATCAAAACCGAAACTCTCACCATTCACACAATCTTGGCCTACACACTCACTGCCAGAAATAATGGCATCGTCCGAAGTCACTGAATCTGCATTGACTGCAGCAGAGAAGGAAGACAATAACAAAGCTGAAAAAATAGCGTTTAATCGAAAGTTAGTCATAGTTAGGCTCTCTATATTCAATCCGGTGGTGCTGACGTAATGTTTAAAAAGGTCAGCTCTTATTCTTGAGTAATTTTTTGAGTTAAAACTTTTTCAGCATGGATATGAAAACGACCTTCATCGATCCTGCCTTGTACATTCGTTTTTGGTTTCAAGCTGCTGTCTCTGCCGTTATTAAGAGACTGCTTATAGTGATCAACTTTTGGAGTTGCAGTTACCTCCCCCAGTACCTCATAGCGATAAACACCCTCTGGTAATGGAGTCTTACTTTTATAAGTATCAGAAGCAAACTCAACAAGAAGACCTTCAGGCCCATGCAGTCGGATGGATTGGTAACGCTCAGGCAATTCTTTGAAGGTCAGTTTGTGATGCGTACCTTCCACAGAAGCCGCATGAATGGAAGTACTAAGACTAAGAAGCACACTGCCTGTAACAGCACACACGTTCTTAATAAAGGGGGTCATATTAGCCTCTTTAAAATGAAATCAAACAACTGATCTTAGAAAACCGACCAGTCTTCCGAGAAAGCAGATTGATGCCTGTTTAATTTTGGCGAATCATATCAAGGATACACCTATTGCCCTAAGTGTTTTGACTCTCAGCCACATTTATTAGATGTACTGCACACTTCAAGGCAAAGGGCATAACGAAAAACACACCTATTTAGAAGCTTATGTTGCTCAAGGAAATTTGAAACAACAAACTAATCTAAAGAGGTGTGTTTATTTAATTCTGGCGTTAAAGAGGTTTAGCTGTAGTTTAGCTTGCCTTATCATCCGGTCTGGCAGTCCAAAGAAATGGCCCCTGTTTGACGAAAAAAATTACGAAGGCTAACGTCCAACACATTCCTGAATACAAGACAGCGCTGAGTGCCTGTTCAGGCAAGACCAAAGGTAACAAAGAACGAAACAGCAAGCCAAGCATGAGAATTAAAAACGCAGAAACCATAGCGTTTGAAGGCAATAAAGGTCGGCCTGTATGGCCCAGACTAACACGAGTTATCATGCTGAGGATCATACCGCCTACCGCCCCCACCGTTAGAATATGGAGTACAGGGCTAAACCCCTCTACTAACCCAAATCGCTCAAGCCCTAAAGCAATCAGACCTAAAGGCAACATGCTATAAAACAGGTGCAACGACCAAAGCAGCGAAACTTTACCCGTCAACCAGAATTGCCAACGAACAAAACGCAACAAGTTAGTAAGCCCAGAAACCATTGCTAGGCCACCGACGAAGAATGGATCGAAACCTTGTAGACCGAAGAGTGACAAGCCAACAAGGCATAACAGGCTTAAAATCGAAATAAGATCAAGCCAAGGAAGATTATCAACTTTCTTAATTTTTAAGCCATTAGCCGTGAAGAAAGGCAGAACACGACCACCGATTATTGCAATGATCAAGCAGACCAAAAGCAAACCACTGTGGATGGCCGACAAGCTGTAGTAAGCCAAATCACCAGCCAGGTGCACGCCGTGTGACAGGCCATTCAAAACAGCCATCATCAATAAAAGAGGAACAAACATCAGATTGCGCCACATTTTGGCCTTGATGATGGGATGCCCTACCGCCAGCATCAAAGCAACCAGATAGAGCTGATCTACGAGCAGTATTACTGCACTGTTTAAACCAGAGCCAAACGCTATAACCAAGCGACCCGCTAACCAAAAGAGAACGAGAACAGCCAAAGGAAGACCCGTAATCGTCGGAACGCCCGTCCAATTCCTAACCGCAGTTAATAAGAAACCGCCAATGATGGCCGTTGTAAATCCAAAGACCATTTCATGGGCATGCCACCAAACAGCCCCGCCAACGGGCGACCAATTAAAACCATGTCCCGCACCGAGGGATGTCCAATAAAGTGTCCACCACCCAATCATCAACGCCGCAGAAAGCGAACCAAACAAGAATAAGGGCCTGAAACCCAATCGAAATAAAGGATGAGGAATTAGAGAGGTACTCATAACACACAACTTATTTAGTGACTGAAAATGATTTCTATAATACTTCCATCAATACTTGAGTATTTCACTGAGTTATATCAACAACTCACCAAAAATGACATCTTTGCTCTGTTCACTTGGCCAGAATGAGCCAATTTCTCGATTAAGCGTTTTCTATCTGGAGCAATTCCGAAAGCTGACCATACTCAGAGAAATAATAAAAACAGGTAAGACTATGGACACTTCTACGACTCAGGCATCGTCCTTCCAATCCTCTGAAATCGCGGACAATCGGGTTTCAACTAAACTTAAAGCTAAGAGAAACCATGAGTCAGCAAAGCCTGAAACGCCTATGACCTCAGAACAGCCCTTGAGATTCATTACCGCAGCCTCCCTATTTGATGGCCATGACGCAGCCATTAACATCATGCGTCGACTGATACAGGCTCGCGGCGTTGAAGTAATTCATCTAGGACACAATCGCAGCGTAGAAGAGATCCTCACTGCCGCCATCGAGGAAGATGCCGATGCAATCGCCATCAGTTCCTATCAAGGCGGGCACATGGAATTTTTCAAATACCTCTATGATCAACTTAAGGCACTTGATGCCTCCCACATCCGAATTTTTGGCGGTGGCGGCGGCACAATAACTCCGGATGAAATAGAAGCTCTTCAAAACTACGGTATAGAACGAGTTTATCATCCCGAAGATGGTTTAAAGCTTGGTCTTGAAGAGATGATTTCAGACGTTATCGAGCGGACAACTCAAGCGCGATCAGCTAGACGATTAATGAAGCAACCTTCCTTAGCCATCAACAAACTCGATGCTCAACAGCCGTTGACCAAGGAAAGCAAACGAATATTAGCCCAACAGCTCACTGCTCTCGAAAATCAAAGTCTCACATCCGATGAACTGACTGAACTAAAAAGCACACTGACAAATCAAAATCCGCCCGCGCCAGCGATCGGAATTACCGGAACAGGCGGTGCAGGAAAATCGTCGTTAACCGACGAATTATTGATTCGATTTGCAGAACAGCAGCCAGACAAGAAAATTGCTATCCTCGCTATCGACCCCAGTCGAAGAAAATCCGGTGGTGCGTTGCTAGGCGACCGAATCCGTATGAACAGCTTACGCGCTAACAATCTTTTTATGCGCTCGATGGCTACGCGCCGGCAACATCTCGCTACCAATGCCTTTTTGGAAGACGCGATAGAGGTTCTTAAATACTCGGGTTTTGATCTAGTGTTGGTTGAAACGGCCGGTATTGGCCAAAGTGATTCTGAAATCGTCGATCTGGTAGACATCGCTACCTATGTCATGACCAGTGAGTTTGGTGCAGCCAGTCAGCTAGAAAAAATCGACATGCTCGATTTTGCTGATCTCACAGTCATTAACAAGTTTGAAAAGAAAGGATCTCAAGATGCGCTGCGTGATGTCAGAAAACAGTATCGTCGAAACCACAATGAATTCACTAAAGACGATAATGAACTGCCCATTTACCCAACCATTGCAAGTCAGTTCAATGACCCCGGCGTTAATCGTTTATTTGCCAAACTTTGCCAGCAGTTAGAACAGTTAACGAACAAAGAATGGCATCACACATCAGCCTCAGAGGAATTACCTACAGGTCATTCACTCATTCCAAATGATCGATCCCGTTATCTTTCAGACATATCAAATCAATGCAGAACAATTAAGCAAACCATCGAGCATAAGGTCCAAAAAATCAGTGATGCTCAACACTTCTACGCAACCCTTAAGCTACTTGAAGATCCAGCCCTGCCACCCCCTTTAGAAAGCTACGCCAGAGAGCAGCTCATGGATCAGGGATCAGACCCGACCCTGATCAAACTCCGTACATCCTACCAAGACAACATCGACCTCTTATCAAAAGAAGAGTTAGAAGGTCTGATTGGCTGGGATGCACTGATAAAAGGGGTTACACAAGAACAGTTTCAGTACTCCGTTCGAGATAAGCAGATATCGGGTGATAATTATCTGGAATCCCTTGCTGGCAACCCTATTCCCAAAGTCGCTGCGCCTGATTACAACGATTGGGGAGAACGCCTGCGATTTATACTTAGAGAGAATCTTCCTGGCCACTATCCTTACACAGCGGGGGTTTTTCCTTATCGTCGTTCAGGAGAAGACCCAACGCGCATGTTTGCTGGTGAAGGGACACCGGAACGAACCAACCGCCGTTTTCATTACATAGCAAAGGGGCAACCCGCCGCTCGACTGTCAACCGCGTTTGACTCAGTGACACTTTACGGTCAAAACCCGGATCTTCGCCCTGATATCTTTGGCAAGGTCGGTAACTCAGGGGTGTCCATCGCAACCCTGGATGACATGAAAAAACTCTACTCTGGCTTTGATCTTTGCGCCCCCTATACGTCGGTGTCTATGACCATTAATGGCCCTGCACCGATCATTTTGGCGTTCTTTATGAATGCAGCCATTGATCAACAAGTCGAGAAATATCTCACCGACCATGAAATGTGGCCGGATGTAGAAGATAAGCTTAAAGAGCATTTCAAGAACCACCCTCGTCCTCAATACCAGGGAGAACTCCCATCGGGCAATAATGGCCTGGGATTGGCCTTACTCGGCGTGACGGGTGACCAGATTCTCCCAGCTGACATTTACCAGCAAATCAAACGGGAAACGCTGACAAAAGTCAGAGGCACGGTACAAGCTGACATCCTAAAAGAAGATCAAGCCCAGAATACCTGCATCTTTTCGACCGAATTTGCCATGCAGATGATGGGCGATATCCAGCAATACTTTATCGATCAGCAGATTCGGAATTTCTACAGTATTTCTATTTCCGGCTACCACATAGCGGAAGCCGGAGCGAACCCAATCAGTCAACTCGCCTTCACCCTGGCAAACGGATTTACTATTGTTGAATACTATCTCGCCAGAGGTATGAAAATTGACGACTTTGCCCCTAACCTGAGTTTTTTCTTCAGCAATGGCATGGACCCGGAGTACTCTGTCATCGGCCGTGTTGCCCGTAGAATCTGGGCGAGGGCCATGAAAGAACGCTATGGTGCTTCTGAACGCTCCCAAAAACTGAAATATCATATCCAGACATCAGGACGTTCACTGCACGCTCAGGAAATTCAGTTTAACGACATTCGGACCAGTCTTCAGGCACTCTATGCCCTCTTGGATAACTGTAATAGCCTACATACCAACGCGTATGATGAAGCGATCACCACCCCAACAGAAGAGTCTGTTCGTCGTGCGGTAGCCATTCAATTGATCATTAACAAAGAGCTGGGTCTGAACTTTTGCGAAAATGCCCTTCAAGGTTCATTTCTTATCGATCAACTGACAGATTTGGTCGAAGAAGCCGTATTTAAAGAATTCGATTCCCTCTCGGAACGCGGGGGTGTTCTGGGGGCTATGGACACCATGTATCAGCGATCCAAAATCCAGGAGGAGTCAATGCTTTATGAACACAAAAAACATGATGGCTCATTACCGCTCATTGGCGTAAATACATTCAAAGCGAAAGATGATAGCCAGCAAAGCAATGAGATTGAGTTAATGCGATCCACCGATCAAGAGAAACACCAACAAGTAGATCAGCTGAATAAATTCATCAGGTTACATTCTAATGCAGCGAACGGCCCTATCATCGACCTGAAAAAAGCCGCACAGAACAAAGAAAACACCTTCGAATACCTAATGGAAGCCGTCAAATTTGTCAGTCTGGGGGAAATCAGCGAAGCCCTATATCAAGTAGGAGGTGAATACCGAAGGAATATGTAAATCAGACCTAATACCCAGGATATTAAATCATTACGGTGTCGACTGAATCCAAAACGGCGTGTGATTCACTACCGACACCCAGTGACTTACTTCCGAAGAAACCGGGTATTCGATATCAATAATGGTACGTTTATCCAATCTCGCTTTTTGAACTGTCTCATCGAAATACTCACTAAATAGACGGTGGTAACTGCCATCCTGTAAAGCAAGCAACAGCCCCGTTTCAAAGCGTTGTTTTAATTCCTGATTTTCAGGATGAAACCAGAAATACACTTGAAACGGGTATCGTAACGCCAAACTTTCTTCAACAACCAAACCTTTATTCTGTTGGGTTTCGAACGCCAGTTCTACCCAAGCCTCATGCAGCCCACGATGAAAACAATCAAATATTTCATGCTGCAACATACTCATCAATACACTGGTATTAGCGGCACCTACAACAGGTAAATCATTTAAACCAAAGACTTTGAAGTCCCCCCACTGACTACCAAAACCACCGGTAAAGGAACGAAGATCGTCCAATGTTTTGACCTGTCTGAATTTGGCTTGGTCTTCTTCGCGAATGAGAAAGACCCGATAACCCAGCATCCCGGCATGCATATCGAAAGGGATGTAATCAAAGCGGGAAAGAAGTTCTGTTTTGGGGGGTAAATACAGGACATCTACTTTTTGCTGTTCAAGCAAAACAATGCACCGGTCCTGACTGACACTCAGCTGATGTTTTCTGAAGGGCGCTAAATGCGCTTCGCCATAATAAGAGGCCGTCTTTTTAAGAAGCAAGTTTGCTAATTCAATCCGAAAACCATATTTGGCTTCTTCAACCTGACACACATTAATATGTGCTGACTCTTCGTCGTCCGTATGAACATTGACAGCAGACACGGTTGATGAGAGTAAAAGCATGGAGAGAAAGCGAATCAGATACTTCACATTAACCTCATGATCCAAATACACAAAAGCCCTGACCATAAAACAAAAATGTATGGTTCCCCTCTATTTTGCAACTAATATTTAGAGGGACGGTTTGCGCTAATGTATTCGGAGTCTTATTGAGGGGCTTAATCCTCGCTCCACGATGAGCTCCGCGCTAGAAAGCCCTAAAAAACCGAAAGCATCTAGGTGCTATTTTTTGTGACGGGTTCCTTTCTAGCTGGTATGTCCATTCCTACATCCACATTAATTTGCAAACCTGATTAACACGCCGTTCCTTGGAACGGCGTT
>Ga0255772_10004397_pt1 | contig 13294 bp, 12 predicted proteins | sample 071ome_34_FD_179970 | JGI IMG/M metagenome (GOLD analysis project Ga0255772, IMG submission 179970) | Coastal salt marsh microbial communities from the Groves Creek Marsh, Skidaway Island, Georgia - 071411BT metaG (version 2) | ecosystem: Environmental > Aquatic > Marine > Intertidal zone >...
AGCTTCCAACTGCAATATCAGCTCCTAGCTCAGCTGGAGTTTTCAATTTAGCTAAAGCTAATAAATCACAAACTAGTACAGCTTTTCCATTATTTTTGTGAATTTTACTTATTGCTTCACTTGGGTCTTTGATATCTCCTAATGTTCCTGGGTATTGTAAAATCCCACAAACAATATCTCCTTTTATTTCTGAATTTTCATCGCCAACAACAACCGTTAGTCCTAACGGTTCTGCTCTCGTTTTAATCACATCAATAGTTTGTGGATGACAATCTTTTGAAACAAAGACAGTATTAGAGTCGTTTTTACATAGTCTATAACTAAGTCCAACCGCCTCTGCAGCAGCCGTTCCTTCATCTAATAATGAAGCATTAGAAATATCCATGCCTGTAAAATCACAAATCATCTGTTGAAAATTTAACAACATTTCCAATCTACCTTGTGCAACCTCAGGCTGATATGGAGTGTATGATGTATACCAACCAGGATTTTCTAGAATATTTCTTAAAATTACATATGGAGTGAAAGTTCCATAGTAACCCATTCCAATAAAATTAGAATAAATTTTATTTTTTTTTGAAATAGCTTTTAATTTTCTCAAAGCTTCATATTCAGAATTAGGTTCACCAATTTCTAGCTCTTCTTTCAATAAAATATTCTCGGGAACTGTTTTTGAAATCAAATCATCTAATGATTTAAAACCAAGTTCGCTTAACATTTTATTTTGATCTTCTTCTGATGGACCAATGTGTCTTCTTATAAAATCTCTTTGAGAACTTTTAAGCATATTAATTACTACTTTCCTTTGCAAATTTATCATACTCGTCTTTGTTCATTAACGAGTCTAATTCTGCTTTATCTTTTATTTTTAATTTAAAAAACCATGCATCATTTTCTGGATCTGAGTTTACTTTTCCAGGATCATCAACAATCGCTTGATTGTTTTCAACCACTTCTCCGGATACAGGTGTGTACACATCACTTGCTGCTTTAGTAGACTCTACTACACCGGCATTTCCATCTTTTTCAACAGAAGAACCAACTTCAGGAAGTTCAACAAAAACAATATCACCTAACATTTCTGTTGCATGTTGAGTAATCCCGATAGTTGCAACATCTCCCTCTAATTTAATCCACTCATGTTCTTTTGAATATTTAACATCACTCATTAGTTCACTCCTTTCACATAGCTTTTTTTATAAAATGGTAACCCACAAATATTTGCAGGATACTTTTTTCCCCTCACCTCTAGAAAAATTTTTGTATCTTTTTTTGAAAATTCTTTGTTGATGTAACCCATTGCAACTGGACCATTTACACTTGGACCAAATGTGCCACTTGTAACTTCACCAACTAAACTATCTTCTTCGTTAAAAATTTTTGTTTTTTCACGAGCAATAATTCTTCCCTCAGGTTTAATTCCAACTCTTATATTTTGAACACCTTCATTGATTTGAGTTAGAATTTTTTCACTTCCTAAAAAGTTTTTGTCTTCAATTCTTTTTTTTGAAATTGCCCACTTTAAATTAGCTTCTATTGGAGTTTTGTTAATATCTAATTCATGACCGTACAAACATAATCCTGCTTCCAATCTAAGAGTGTCTCTTGCGCCAAGTCCAATTAATTTTGCACCTTTTTCAATTAGATTATTAGTAAGTTGTTCTATTTTGCTATTATCTAGTGAAATTTCAAATCCATCTTCACCTGTGTAACCTGATCTAGTTATAAATGTCTTTGAACCTAGAAATTCAAACCAATTACCAGACATAAAAGATAAATCATTTACTCCAGGAATTAATTCTTCCAAAATTTTTGAGGATTGAGGTCCTTGAATAGCTATTAATGATTTTTCATCATCTAATAACATTTTATATTTACCACCTAATGTTTTTTGTAAAATTTCAAAGTCAGTATCTTTACAAGCAGCATTAAGAATAATTATTACTCCACCCTCTATTTTAGTAACAATCAAATCATCGTGAATGCCAGCATCAGCATTCATTAAAAAACTATATTTTGAATGGTTTACTTTTAGATTTTTTAAATCTATTGGAAAAATTTTTTCTAAATCTTCTAATAATTGATCATCACCATAAATATAAAGTTGGCCCATATGTGATACATCGAAAATACCACAATGGTTTCTTGTAAATTTATGCTCTTCAACGATGCCCTCTTTATATTGAATTGGCATTTCGTAGCCTGCAAATTCAACAAACTTTGCATTGTACTTTTGATGAAGTTGATGAAGCTGTGTTTTTTTTATATTCATATTAACTCAAAATACCCATCTGTATATTTGCCTGAGAGTTTTGCTCCTTCGGCGAGAACTTAATCTCTTTCCAGAGTTAATATGTTACGGTCCTTTTGCCTGAGAGATTCCTGGGTAGTTGCTCCTTCGGCAGGTCATATTGCATACCATTCTCCCGTATAGATAAACCTTATATAAAAATCTAGATAAAATCTATGATTAAATTATATTTTTTTCTTTGAGTATAAAAACTTGTAAAATTCAATTGCTAGTACATAAGCCAAAATAGGCCCAAAAATATATATCCACAATCCCCCAGGAAAGTTTGCAGCAAAATGAGGTCCTACAGCTCTAACAGGATTCATTGCGGCACCAGTTATTGCTCCAAAAACTATTACCTCTACACAAACAACTAATCCACAACATAAAGACAAAGTTATTAATGAGCCTTTCTGAATATATGAAATTATAATTATGACCACAGCAAGGATCAAAGATAAAATGAATTCTACTAAAAAAGATATGAGATAATTATATTCAACTTTTAATAATGGTAAGTTTGATCCAATATTTGCGATATTTCCAAATATCATTTTTAAAAAATAACCAGCACATATACTCCCTAAAATTTGAAAAAAACTATAAAATATAAATGTATTGAATTGAATAACTCCAACCCTATACTCCATGTATGATACTGCTGGATTTACATGCCCTCTCGAAAAATTTCCTAAAGTATAAATTAATGTAAATAAGATAATACCAGATGATAACCCTCCCATTAACTGACCTATTGATCCATTATAAAATGCATTTGCCATAACTGCTCCTGCAGCAAAAAAAACTAGTAAAAAAGATCCAACAAATTCAAGAATAAAATTTGTTAATGTGAAATATTTACACTTTTTCATTTGCTCAAAGTTAAATAAATTAATGGCAATTTTTCAGGCAAATCTGATGCAGATTTAATAATCACATAATTTTTATTACCGAAAATTCTAGAAAGGAATTTATTACTTTCACTCTCAACACCAACACAAAATACATCTACCCCGTTATGGGCTAGTCTTCTTACAGCATATTTTGCATCCTCTAATAAATATTCTTTATCAGCAATATCAATATCAGATGGCTCACCATCAGATAAAATGAGCAGTAATTTTCTATAATTAGGTTGTTTTACTAAATCTTGACCAGCCTGTCTAATAGCGGTCCCCAATCTCGTGGAATATCCAGGTTTCATAGACTCCAATTTGTGTAAATGGTTTGGACTTAATTTTTCTTTAAAATCTTTAATCTTCCAAAAACGGACATCGTCTCTCTTGTTTGAGCAAAAAGTTGATAACTGGAAATCATCTCCAGCAGCATTTATTGCTTCACTTAGAATACTTGTTGATTCTATCAAAGATGAAAAAATTGTTTTTTTTGTATCTTTAATTAAATCATTTGTAGACTCAGATATGTCGACTAAAATTGAGGCTGCTAAATCTCTTTCTTTTTTTTGTACTTTTTTGTAAATGTTTCCCGAGGGACTTGATCCTCTTTTGATATCAATTACATTTTCAATACAACCATCAATGTCTATTTCATCACCATCTTTTTGTTTTTTTAATCTGATGGGTTGTGAAATTTTAGAGGATTCAATAAGTCTTTTTATATTATTAACAATTTTTGAATTTTCAAAAATATAATTTTCTAAATAATAATTATTTTTATTATTAAAATTATATTTTCTTACTTTACACCAATTGTAATTTTCTCTTGCTGAAACATAATCAAACTCTGGTTGAAAAGATATGATTTCTGCCTCTTCTTCCTGAGAGAATTTTTTTGGCGCAACTTTAGCTAATGGAGTAATTACATCATTATTTTCTAGGTTTTTTTCTGCATCATCAGTTTCTTTTTGATCGACTTGATAAGATTCTATACTGGATTGGAATTCCTCAGACTCATTCATATTGTCATTATCAAAATTCCATATACCAGAATTATCATCACGATAAATTGGGTCTGGTAAATAAACTTTTGGATTAAATTGAAGTCGCATTTGACCAATATCCCAACCTAAAACATTCCCTAGCTCTCTACTTAAATTTTGATCATTCCATCTTTTTTTGTTTTGCAAAAACATATCTTTTGCTTTGACAATCCATCCATTTGAATCTTTATAATTTTCATCTACCAACGCCCTAGATAATCTGGAAAAAAGAGTTCGTGCTGTTAATGGGCCATAGGCTTTATTCAAATTTTTTGATTCACCGGTTGCTAAATGATAGGGTAGCCAGAGTTCTTTCAAACCTGGAAATTCTCTCATTGAAAGCAATTCAACTCTTGCATCTTCAATTATTGAGATAATTGCTACTTGAATAGGTTTAAGTTTTCCAATTTCATATTTCTTAGTTGTAAATTTCATGTGAGCTGCTGTGTGCATAATTGCTGCTCTAAAAACCTCTTCACCTAATTTTCCAGTAAATCCAGGATATGAAGACGGTATTCTTACAAAATTATTACTAAAAGTTGTTCTCTTAATAGAAGATTTTGTATTAGTAATCTGTATTTCTCTTACATTAATATCCATTCCCCAAATTGCAGTTGAGTAAATTTTTAATTTATTTTGGTGATCCTTAAAATTATTGATTCCTCCAGATTGACCTAACCATTCCAAACCCTCTTTGTCTTTAAGAGAAAATAATCTCAATCTTTTTTCTAAATCTCCAGCACTGGCTCTAAGACAAGTTAAAAACCAGTCTTCAATTTGAGTAACATTAAACTTTGTCACTAAAAAATTCATTTCATCCAAAATTATTTCTAATACTTCAGGAGCCATATTTGTAATTTTTTCAATAAGTATTAACCAATTTTGAAATTTTCTATCGTGTGAATAAAATTCTAAAATTTCTTTTGCAATAATTGAAAATTTATAGGCTAACTTTTGGTTTCTTTTGATTGTTATTGATGTAATTACAGAATAAAAAATTTTTATGGGGGCTAATTCATGCTTATTAATGATTTCAATTGCCGTTTCTGAAAAACCTTTTAATGCAAATTCTCCATATCCTGCATCTTTAATCTTTTTTTGATACTCTAGCCATGTTGATAAATTTTCACCTTTTAAAACTTTATCTGCTTTATCTCGTAAATTATTTGGTATTCTTCCAAATTTATCAAAAGAAACTACATTGTTGTTTGACACTTGAGACTACCCCAAATCTCTAATTGATCTTTCTAAAGACTCTCTTACATCTCTGTCATCAGTGATAGGAAGAACAATTGATTTCAAACAAGACTCAATAAAACTAATTTTGCTATTATATAATTTAGCTGCTGCTATAAGCATTCTTGTAGAGGCTCCTTCATGCAACCCTTTTCCTTTTAAATTTCTGGTTCGCTCTGAGACTTTAATAAGTTTTTTTGCAATTTGCTCTTCCACACCACTCTCTAGCATGATGATTTGCTTTTCAATATCCTCACTTGGGTAATTAAAATCTATTGCTGCAAATCTCTGTTTTGTAGACTCTTTTAAATCTTTTAAAACGCTTTGATAACCAGGGTTATATGAAATAACTAAGAAAAAATCTTTATGGGCTTTAATTATTTCACCTGTTTTTTCTATTGGTAAAATTCTTCTATCATCAGTCAAAGAATGAATTACAACCGTCGTATCCTGTCTTGCTTCAACTATTTCGTCTAAATAACATATTCCACCATATCTAACTGCTCTTGTTAATGGGCCATCTTTCCACACTGTTTCAGAACCTTCTAAAAGGAACCTTCCAACTAAATCAGATGCTGTCATATCTTCATGACATGAAACAGTAATCAAAGGCTGTTTTAATTTCCACGCCATATGTTCTATAAATCTAGTTTTACCAGATCCTGTAGGTCCTTTTAACATAAGTGGAACTTTATTCTCCCAAGCAGAGTTAAAAATCTCAGTTTCATTATCAATTTGAATAAATTTTGGCTCAGTATCAATAAGAAAATTATTATTATCAGTCATAAAATAAATTTTGTTTAAGTAATTTAAAAATGTTTTAAAGGCGCCTAAAAATTTTATTAAGCGCCTTTAAGAAATTTAAGTTTTATCTGTGAGATGTTTTTTGATTAGGTATTCCTTCTATAGGATTTTCTTCAGTCCCTATGGTCGGTCTTGTTATCTCCTCAACCATTTTTCTAGTACCTTCTGGATCATTAACCCATTTTCTATAGAACTCATATGGCATCTCAGATGTACCTTTGTCTCCATCACCAGATTTTAACATTCCAGTGTAACCTCTGTGAAGAAGTTTAAACAAATGATTGTTTGATTGAGCATTTGCTCTTGCATCTCTAATTGCAGAAACAGACATTTGTGCATATTGTATTCCATTTTCTTCTTCAGCACATTGACCTAATGTTCTTCCATCAAATCCTATTAAAGCTGAATATCCAAAATATGAATAAACTCCATCAAAGCCTGTTGCGTTAGCAACCGCTACATAAGAGTTGTTTGCCCAAGCCATTGCTTTTGCCATTGTAACCTGTTGTTCTTTTGCTGGATACATATAACCTTGACATCTAACAATCAGCTCTGCACCTCTCATTGCACAATCTCTCCAAATTTCTGGATAATTTCCATCATCACAAATAATTAGAGATACTTTAAGACCTTTAGGTCCCTCAGAAACATATGTACAATTTCCTGGATACCAACCCTCGATTGGAACCCATGGCATAATTTTTCTATATTTCTGAACAATTTCTCCTTTGTCATTCATTAAGATTAATGTGTTATATGGAGCTTTGTTCGGGTGATCCTCATGTCTTTCACCTGTTAGAGAAAATACACCCCAAACTTTATTTTTTTTACAAGCTTCAGCAAAAATTGCCGTTTCTTCCCCAGGACAAGATGATGCTGTTTCATACATCTCTTTCTCATCATACATTATCCCATGAGTGCTGTACTCTGGAAAAATTACTAAGTCCATTCCTGGTAATCCAACTTTCATTCCAGATATCATGTCAGCAATTTTTTTTGAGTTTTCTAAAACTTCTTTTTTTGTGTGAAGTCTTGGCATTTTATAATTAACTACCGCAACACCTACAGTATCTTTACTACTACCTATATCACCGTGATACATATAACCTCCTATTAATTATCAAAAGTGTATTATAATAATGAAGCTTAAACAATATAATCTGAGCTTAATACATGTAAAATTTACACATGTATTTTCAACTGTAAGTTGCTTAAATAGTTAGATATTTATTAACTAATTTATCAGTAATATTAGAGGCTTTTCCACTTTCAACTATTTCTCCTCTTTCAAGAATTATAAAATTATTAGCAGCCTTTTTCACAAACCCAACACTCTGCTCTACTAATATTACTGTCATCTTATGTTCTTTGTTCAGTTTTATTAAAACATTTTCTATTTCTTCTACAATGTTTGGCTGAATACCCTCTGTAGGTTCATCAAGAATTAAGACTTTAGGCTTAGTTAATAATGCTCTTGCAATAGCTAATTGTTGTTGCTGTCCGCCAGAGAGATCTCCTCCTCTTCTTTTTTGGAAATCTTTTAGTATTGGAAATAATTGTAAGGCAAAGTCAACATCTTCATTCACATTATCTTTATTTTCATCATCTCTTGCAAATGCACCTACCATCATATTTTCTTGAACTGTAAACTGAGGAAGAATACCTCTTCCCTGTGGCACATATCCTAGTCCATATTTAGCTCTGACATTTGTTGAGAGTTTTGATATATCTTTACCATCTAAAATTAGTTCACCTTCAGATTTACTCATCAAACCCATAATTGTTTTTAAAAGAGTAGTTTTTCCCATACCATTTTTTCCAAGAATTCCAAAAAATTTACCCGACTCTATTTCTAAAGATATATTTTTTATGACTTTACTTTCTCCGTAAGAAGATGAGACATTTTTCAGTTTAAGCATTTGTAATTCCTTTGTGCCCTAAGTAAGCTTCTTTTACTTTTTCATCTTTTTCAATTTCAGAAGCTGTACCTTCGGATAATAGCTTTCCTTGGTGCATTACTGAAATTATATCACTAATTTCTTTTACAAATCCCATATCATGTTCAACGACAATGAGAGTTTGTGTTTTTTTCAACTTATTAAATAATTCTGCAGTTTGACTTGTTTCATAATTAGTCATACCTGCTGTTGGTTCGTCCATCAAAATCAATTTTGGCTCTTTTAAAACAACTAGTGCTATCTCTAACCATTGTGTTTGGCCATGTGATAAAAACTGTGCTGTTTTTTTCAGATCATCTTTCAGACCTACAAATTCTGCTATCTCATCTATTTTTTCTTTATCTTTTTTATTAAAAAATTTGAAAATATTTTTAAAAAACCCAAGGTCAGAATTTAGAGCAACATATAAATTATCTTTTACAGTCAACTCTTTAAAGACACTGGGAATTTGAAATTTTCTTCCAATACCTTTCCTGGCAATTATATGTTCCTCTAAGTTTGTAATTGGTTCATTGTCAAAAATAACCTCACCTGAACTTGATTTTGTCTTTCCACATATGATATCCATCACTGTTGTCTTGCCTGCTCCGTTGGGTCCAATCAAACATCTCAATTCTCCATTTTGAACTTTTATATTAAATTTATTAACAGCTTTAAAACCATCAAAATCTACAACTATTGATTTCAAACTTAATAATTCTTTTTTAGTTTTCATAAGCTATCTATTTTAAATATTTTTCAAAGGCTCCAGCTAACCCTTTTGGTAAAAATAAAACAGTAAGAACAAAAACTAAACCCATTATCAAAGTCCAGGTATGTAAAAAAGTTTCTGTTTCAGATAAAAATCCTTGACCAGCAGTAATTACAATTGCTCCTAAAAAAGAACCCATTAGGCTTTGTCGCCCTCCAACTGCGCACCATATAACAATAGATAAACTTAAAGGAACAGCTAAAAAAGTTGGAGATGCAAATTCCATCACGATAGTGTAAAGCATGCCTGCAATTCCAGCTATAGCAGCTGATAAACACATCGCAGCTGTTTTATATGTTCCTACACTGTAGCCTAAAAACCTTACTCTATTCTCATCATCTCTTATTGCTTGAAATATAAGACCAGCTCTACTTTTGGTAATTAACAAACTTAAAAAAATTACTATTGTCATTACACAAACAATTAAATAATAAGCCGTTGAACCGTAAGCATCAAATTCTAACCCTCCTACCTTCAACATTACTAGATCTGTAATTCCATTAAAACCACCTGTATATCTTTGTTGATCCATTATTAATAAATAAACTACCAACATTACTGCTAGAGTAATAATAGCAACATATACTCCTGCAATTCTTCCTCTAAAAATAAAAAAACCTAAAATAATAGCCAACAAAACTGGTACAAAAATTCCTGCCAATACTCCAAAAGTCAGTGAATAAAATGGCTCCCAAAACCAAGGAAGAGTTTCTACATTATTCCAAACCATGAAATCTGGTAATCCGCCAGACCCTGTATGCACTGCATCAGTTTTTAATTTTAAAGACATAGCCATGCAATATGACCCCAAACCAAAAAAAACTGCATTACCCAAATTAAGAATTCCTGTGTAACCCCAGCTTAAACTTAAAGAAACAGCTAACAAGCCTAAGCAAATATATGTTGAACTTTTATTTATATAAAAAGGATCATCTAACAATATAGGCACAAACAATAAAGCAAAACAAACTAAGCCATATATAAAAAAATCATTTTTAAAAAGTTTTTTATTCATATATTTATGATCTAATTCTTTTAGTGAATAAGCCTTGAGGTTTAATTCTTAAAATTATGATTATTAAAACTAATACTAATGCTTTTGCCAAAGTATCATTTGAAAAGGATGCTAAAAAACTACTGGATTGACCAATAATTAATGAACTCGCTGCTGTACCAATTAAACTTTCGACACCGCCTAAAACCACAACCATAAATGCATCAATAATATAGTTTGTACCCATATCTGGAGATATACTTTTTAATGGTGCAACAAAAGCACCTGCAACAGCTGCGATACCTGTGCCAAATGCAAAAGTTGATGAATAAACTACACCCGAGTTTATTCCAAAACAGCTTGCCATGTCTTTATTTTGGGTAACTGCTCTTAATCTGATTCCAAAACTTGTTTTAAAAATTATAAACCAAGCAATAAAGAATATTGCAACTGCAAATAAAAAAATAAAAACTCTATATATAGAGACTTCCTGACCAAGAAGGGTCATACTTTCAGCCATAAAATTTGGTATTTTCAAGTATTTTAGTTCTGAACCAACTGATAAACGAATAAATTGTTGTAAAAGTACTCCTATACCCCACGTTGCTAAAATTGTATCAAGTAACCTATTATAAAGATGTCTTATTATAAGACGTTCAATTAAAAAACCCATCAAGGCTGTAATTAAAAATATTGGCACAATGCTTGCAATTAAACCCATGCCTAATTTAGTTTGTAAAAACCATGAAGTATAAGCACCAATCATAACAAACTCACCATGAGCCATGTTGATTACTCCAGTCGTTCCATAAATAATTGCAAGTCCAAGTGAAATCATCAATAAAATTGAAGTCATGCTTAGGCCGCTAATAAATTGTGAAACAAAGAAATCCATTTTAATATTTACCTATAGTAATTTTGTGTTGAAGTTTTATAGCAAATTTTTTATTCAGGCCCAATAATTAATATTGGGCCTAAATTTTTTTAATTATTAAGCGTTAACCAAACCTTTTTCTGTACAAGTTTGATCTGGGTATGCGGCATAAGGTAATGGTTTTAACCAATTGTCAGTTTTTTGAATTATATCAAACTGACCATCAGATTTACAGATACCAATTTTAGGCCACAAGTAAGTATGTAAGTTATCTGGGTCAATTTTAATTTTACCTTGCGGTGCAATTAACTCCTGACCTTTACATGCTTCCATAATTGATGTTGGATTAATATCACCAGCACCAATTTTCTCTAAAGCTTGCTTAAATATATACACCCCAAAATAAGCTGGCTCTGAAACAAAGTGAGTAACTTTATCAGATCCCCATCTTTTCTTGTAAGATGAAACAAACTTTTCGTTTTCTGCAGATTGGTGAACCATGAAATATGGTGCTGATGTTAAATGCCCAGCAGCAGCATCACCACCCATAGCAGCAACTTCATTTTCTGATGTTGTTAAACTTGCCATAGGCATCTTATCTGGATTTAATCCAGCCGCTCTATATTGTTTGTGTAGAGCAACAACTGAATCTCCTACGACTGTTGAAAAAATAACATCTGGTTTGTCATTTTTAAATTTATTAACAACTGATGAAAACTCAGAGTGACCAAGCGGTACATATTCTTCCATAAGAACTTCACAACCAAGTTTTTTAAGAAGTATTTTACAATAGTTGTTTTCTTCTTTTGGATATATGTAGTTAGATCCAATAAGTGACCATCTTTTTCCATATGTTTTAACAAGGTATGGAATAAAATCGTCTTGTTGTTGATTAGGAACTGCACCAGTATAAATTACATTTTTAGAACACTCTCTACCTTCATAAAGTGTAGGGTAAAAATATAAATTATTTCTTTTCTCAAAAACTGGCAACACAGCTTTTCTGCTTGCAGAAGTATAACTACCAAAAACAGTTACACACTTTTCTTTAAGCACTAACGTTCTTGCTTTAGCAGCAAATGTTGCGGGGTCAGAGGCTGGATCTGCTTCAATAGCTTTAAGCTTCATTCCATTCACTCCACCAGCAGCATTGATCTCTTCTATAGCCATTATTGTTGCTTTATGAAGTGACTCTTCAATAATCGCTAATCCTCCAGTTAGTGAAAATAAAACACCAACTCTTATTTCGTTATTTGCAGCAAAAACATTTCCTTGTTTCATCCATATATGAGGAAAGCCTGCTGCGGTAGCACCAATGACACTCGCTTTTACTGAGTTAGTCAAAAACGATCGTCTTTTAATGCTCACGTTTGACGTTTTTTTCTTAGACATAGTTTTCTCCTTTCAGAAAGTATGTATTAATAAAAAATGTTATCTTATTAATAAAAAGAATTAAATGTAAAAATTACATGTATTATCTAGCAATAAATATTTGTACAACCAAAGGTTTAATCAAACTATTAAATTATGTTTAATTTACTTGATTATTCTTTATGGTTTAAAAATATTCAAAATATGCGACATTATATATGTGATTTTAAATCCATTCAAACAGACTTATAAACCCTCAAAGTTTCAAAGATATATAAACCATTCAATAACTTTCATGCAAAATGAAAGAAAATTTAAAGATGTCTCTTTGATCTTTAAAAATTTTAATTACTGGAAGATATTAATTTTTGTATTTGATGCTCATGAGAGCAAAAAACCTATCTCAAAAAATCAGTTATTACAAAAATTAAAATGTTCCTACAAAACAGGCAATAAATATATCGACGAATTAGTGAAAAAAGGAACATTAATTTCATTTAATAAAAAAAATTTGAATTTAAAATCTAATTTTAGTTTAAGAAATTTAGATTACATTAATCAAATAGATAAAAGATATAATTATTATATCCCTAGCTTAAATATTATTAATGATTTCAAAAAATTTTTAGATTTAAAGATAAATTATTATAAAAAAGGTTAAATAATTTTAAGCTTTCTTTGTAATTTGGCTAAATTGCATAAAGACTGCAAAAATTACAAGGCCACCCCCGAGAAGTACAATAAACGGAGGTTGTTCATTAATAAAAATCCACGCCCAAATTGGACCAAGCACAGCCTCTGTTAACATTATAATACCAACCATTGCTGAAGGTGTAGTTTGAGCTCCAATTGTAATTAAAATAAAACCAAATCCAAGTTGTAGAAAACCTGCTAAAAATCCTAGAAAAATATCATGTCCCGAAATTAAAATTTTTTCCGACATCAAAAAACCTATCAACAAAGCAAATATACCTGCAATAAACTGAGCTGGCACCATATCCACATTAGGATATTTTCTTACAACTAAAATTAATACTGCAAAAGAAATAGGCATTAGAAAAGCAGCTAAATTTCCAG
>Ga0255772_10004400_pt1 | contig 13291 bp, 12 predicted proteins | sample 071ome_34_FD_179970 | JGI IMG/M metagenome (GOLD analysis project Ga0255772, IMG submission 179970) | Coastal salt marsh microbial communities from the Groves Creek Marsh, Skidaway Island, Georgia - 071411BT metaG (version 2) | ecosystem: Environmental > Aquatic > Marine > Intertidal zone >...
AGTTGATCATCAGCAGCTTGATTGGCGCCTTGCTCTACGCCTTATTTGCTTTTAACGGTTTCCAAACCACGCCTGCTTCTCATACCGCTATCTTATTGCCGGGTCTATTACCGATCTTGGTCGCACTGTTCTCAGCCGGGTTATTAAAGGAAAGACTCCAATGGACGCGCTTGGCAGGCATCGCCATTATCAGTTCAGGGATCGCATTGTTGTTCTTTCAACAAGTGGCATCCAACCAACTCACCCTCGGTCATGCCTGGGTCATCATGGCTGGCGTATGCTGGGCCTTCTACTCTGTGTTACTGACTCGCTGGCAGATTAACCCATGGCAGGCAACCGCCAGTCTGGCCATCATCACCTGTGTGATTTATCTACCGGTATATATCTTATTTCTACCCAAGACCATCGGATTAGACACCTTGATGCAGTTGTTTAATGGCACCTATGACACTGATGTCGCGCAATCAAGCCTTGTTACCGAGATTCTACGGCAGGCCATCTATCAAGGCATATTAGCGACAATCATCCAGATGCTCTGCTACGTACAAGCAGTCAAACTCATCGGCCCTTCCAATATGGGTTCCATGATGGCCATTGTCCCGATTATTTCTGGTCTTGGCGCAGTGCTTATTTTTGACGAAGCCTTTAACTCTGTTTTGCTGATCACCTTAATATTAGTGAGCTTGGGGGTCTGGCTCGCCAATCGAAAAGCCACAAACCTTTCTTCGAATAGACAGACTCATCATTCGAATAATCGAAAAACGGATCAGCCCACGAATCAACCTACAGTTCAATCCACACTCACACTAGAAGAAGGAAACCCTCATGCCATTCGTTAACATCCGAATCACCGATGAAGAAGTCACAGCAGCGCAAAAAAAAGCTTTAATTGAAGGCGCGACACAACTACTCGTTGATGTCTTAGATAAAAACCCTAAAACCACCTTTGTCATCATTGACGAAGTGAACACCGACAACTGGGGTATTGCGGGCGAACCCGTTACCGAACTAAGAGCCAAATCCAAACAACCCTGATTAATGTGTGTCTATTTTTCGAGCAAGGGGGTAACACCCCCTGAAAAAAAAATGTAACTTTTACGCCAACTTTTCGGTAACACTCTCTTTGTAGGAAAAGACGCACAAGAATAGTCATTTCCAGACAAACGCCCACTTAAATAACAAATCACTCAGTAAGAAATTGAAAACTATGACTTTTTTATTAAAAGAATTTTGACTTACAAACCGTTACCACGTGAACTGTATCACTTGGCAAGCTATATGCTCCTCATACTTTATGTAAGACATAACGCACATAAAAATAATAAGGAGCTAGCATGAATACATTTCGCCAATTGCAAGCTGTAGCAAAAAAAGCAATGCGTCAGGTTGGTAAAGTAACCTCTTTCGCAGCCCTATCACTCACACTGTCTGTAACCATGATTCAGAAAGCATCGGCAGAAGCGCACGATGATTACGTAGACTGTAAGTGGTGGGACGCAGCATGTGAAAGCTACAACCGCTATAACACCAAATACCCTATCGTTTTAGTACACGGGGTAAGTGGTTTTGATTCACTGCTTGGTTTGATGGATTACTTCCACAAGGTTCCTGAGAACCTGGAAGGTGGTTTCATCACAGGTGGTAAAGCAAAAGTCTATGTTCCAAACGTTACAGCTTGGGATGACGCTTATGTTCGCGGTGAGCAATTGCACGACTACATTGTGAATCATGTACTTCCGGATTCTGGTGCCTCTAAAGTGAACCTTGTTGGTCACAGCCTGGGTGGACCAACTGTACGTTATGTAGCAGGTATTGCACCTGAACTGGTAGCATCCGCAACCACAGTAAACGCAATTAACTTCGGTTCTGGTTTCGCGGACTGGGGTATGGAAAACTTCCCTGAAGGCACTCTACGTAATGATCTACTTGCTGGCGCACTGAGTGCACTGGGTGATATTACCGATGCTTTGGCCGGTAACCCTGAGTATGAGCAAGACGCTCTGCGTGCGGTATTGTTCATGACAACTGAAGGTGCTAACGAATTTAACGCTCAGTTCACAGCAGGTATGCCAAGTAACTACTGTGGCGAAGGTGCTCAACAAGTTAATGGCGTTCATTACTTCTCTTGGGGTGGCACAGGTACTTACACCAACATTCTTGATGTATCAGACATCTTCCTGGACATCACTGGTAAGCTAGGTTTCGACAACTCTGATCATGACGGTTTGGTATCTCGTTGTTCAATGCGCTGGGGAAATGTACTGCGTGACAACTACGACATGAACCACCTGGATGCGACTAACCTGCTATTTGGTTTCGCTGGCTGGCACGATCCGATCGACATCTACGAGAACCACGCAGCTCGCTTAAGAGATATGGGTCTGTAATCGACTCGACGCGTAAGCTCCATGTCCTACATTTAAGCCGGTTTCTTTAAACCGGCTTTTTTGTGTCTGCAGGTTTTAGCCCCATAAGATGCTCATCAACAAAGATAGGTTATCGAACCGATATGCCTGGTTAAACACTTTACTGTGCGCATTCGAATGCGCATAATCATTCATAGCAGTTTTGAGGATCGAACTATGGAACCTTTATTTGATTTAGATGCACCCAAAAAGCCTACTAATCTTAGCCTGAACAGTGATTTACTGAGGAAGTGTAAGGCAATGAACATTAATTTGTCTGCAACACTTGAAGAAGCATTAACCGAACTTCTTGCCAAAACTAAGCGGGAAAAGTGGGCTGAAGAAAATAAGAACGCCATCAAAGCTTACAACGAATTTGTAGAAGAAAACGGCTGCTTTGGCGATGAATTTAGGGAATTTTAATGGCGCAATTTGACGTTTACATAAATCCTAACCGCAATACACGAAAAGCCTTCCCGTATATTTTAGACATTCAAAACTCTGTCATCTCTGATCTTGCCACACGCATTGTAATACCGCTCGGAAGGCTGGAAAGCTTTAAAAATGAAAAGATGGCAGGTTTAACGCCTGAAGTAGCATATGAAGGAGAACAACTCTTGCTACTTACTCCTCAACTGGCATCAATTCCTGCTAAAGTTTTAAAAGAACCTATTGGATCATTAAGCCATCTCCGCGACGAAATCATCGCCGCGATAGATTTTGCTATTACAGGGATTTAACGCCTTAATTCAAAGTCTCCTGCTGATCCTTCATTCGATCAATCACCGGAATTCGCATCAACTCACGACCACTGAAATGAGACTCGCGTAAGGCTTCAATCTGGCTTTGCTTATCTTCGTCACTCAAGGTGGAGTTTAGAATCTGGTTACGTTCATTTCGATATTCAGTAACGCGTGTATCCCAGCCGCGTTTAGCTAAATCGGCGCGCTGAAAACGGTTCGCTTTTTCGGCACCCATCACTTCGAGACGCATTTGATAGATTTCAGTATCAGACGCACCTTGCGCTTGGGCCACTCGAATATCGTCTTCCAGCTGCTCTAAAGCTCGCTCCTCTTCTTTCTTTTGCTGTAGGTCTTCCGGCAGAACGTTTTCTATCTCAGCCAGCTGTTGATTCTTTTCTTCTTGAGTCAGCTCTTCGTCTTTAAGGATGGCTAATTTACGAAGGGTATATTCGTCCATTTGCTCATCGCGTTGATAGAAGGCTTCGTAGACTTCTTCACCCAGCAGTTCCAGTCTCAAGGCTTTCTTACGATCAAAGATGTCCTGAAAGTTGGGTCTCGGACCACCCTGCGCTACCTCTTCCGACCATTCCGCTTCCATCGCAATAATGGCTTCCTTCATTGCCAGATAGGTATCCAATACTTGATTCGCCTGACTGAGTGCTGGCTCGTCGAGTTGAACATCGAGGTACTCACGAATGCGTTCAACCACACGATCCAGAGGTTCTTCACCGACCGTCGTCAGAAAGTAATCGAATAGACGCTGTAACGCCGCTGTTGGAATTAATTGGCCATCACTGTCCACAGACAATCCTGTTGGTAACGGTGCACCTTCCAAAGACCCCGGTAATGGGCCATAAACCGATCGATAATCAACGTATTTTACCGGTTTGATAATCACCTGAGCCTCAGGATTATCAGAAGGATTCATGGCAGACGGATCTGAATCAGAACCGGAAATCACGTCAGCCGATTGGGACAACTCCAAATCGGAGGGAAACGAAGGTGAGCTGGACTGATTTAAGTAGTAACGGGTACCGCCAATTACCGCACAGGCAATCACTATTCCTGCACCTATCACTTGAACCTTTGTCTTTGCCATACCCACGCTCTTCCTTCTAACGACTTAAAGCGGTAAATCACTTCATTAATCGGACTAACCCTGATGCTTCTTAAAGGGTCGATCAGTGATTATTTAAAGAGTATGTACGAGAGTCAAGAAACATAATGTAAGGGGGTTTTAGATGGATAGTACGAGGCGTAATAGATAGTACAAGGGGCATACATAGAGCAGCCCCCTGTATTTGATTGACCTCAGAAGTCAAAAAACTTATCGAGTTTAGAAAGCCCTGATTAATTAGGACTCCGTCAGAGAAGCAGAAATTGCACGGAACGCTTCAACTGTTTCCAGTGCTGATTCAAAGTTGTTATCCATAAAGTGGGTATTTGCGGAGTTCTTTACAATCACCACACCGGCTTTCTGATTTACATAAATGAACTGATCATAAACACCAATGGCCATAAACTCCTGATCGGCACCCACAGGTAACCACCATTGATAGCCATACCCTAATTCAAGATCTGAGCTGTCTCGTTTGCCCGGCATGAGATGCGGTGCATCCGGTGTAACTGAATCTCTCACCCACTGATAAGGCACTACCTGCTTACCCTGCCATTGGCCATTGTCGAGATACAACTTACCGAATTTGGCAAAATCCCGGGTTCTCATATTTAAGCCACCCAACACCATTGGCTCACCAAACTCATCGACGATGTAGGTGGTGTTGGCCTCAGGTTGAAGCTTGGACCACAGCTGCTGTTCAAAGTAACTTTCAATACGTTCACCAGTGGCACTTCTCAACACCATGCCAAGCACATGAGTATCCATGCTGACATAATGCAGATACTGACCTTCCGGAATATTTTCATCTTGAGTCAGGCTGGCAGCAAACTGGTCAAAAGAACCACCCAAAGCCATTAGACGACCAAAACGGTTAATGTCTGAATTGAAGTCCTGATAATCCTCGTTAAACTTCACGCCACTGGACATTTGCAGCACATTCTTGATGCTGACTCCGTCATAACCACTGCCCTTTAATTCAGGGACGTAATCGGTTACGGCTTGATCTAGACTGGCAATTTTTCCCTGCTCAACAGCGATGCCAAACATGGCGGAAAGAAAAGACTTGGCAACTGACCAAGAAATCCTGCGATCGTATTCCGACGTCCCCAGATAATAGGATTCGTGCGTTATGGTATCGTCTTTTAACACCAACAATGCAGTGGTTTGAGTTTTCTCCAAGAACGTATCTAAGGATTGCTGCTCACCTTTGTAACTGAATGACTCAGGCAGTTGGATCTCTTCTTTTGGAAAGGCATACGATGGCTGATCGCTGACGATTTCTTTGGTCTCAAACAGTCGATCCATATGCATGAAGTTTTCAACAATCACATCCTGATCAAACAGATTCATCACATGATAGAGCTTAACCACTCGCTGCCAATTCCAGACAAGCACAACCGCCAAAATCAATGCAGTAATGGCCATCACCAGCGCAGTCGTTTTCCAAACCTTATTCATAAGCTTCCCCACTATTTTTGTTGTTATTTCGCATCTGAAAATCAACCAAAAACCGGAAATCAGTCCAGACTTGAATGCCTTCATAATATATTTATCAAGTGATAAGTAAACTAGTTTTTATATCACCTGATAAATTAACCGGCTGTTTTTGTCATAAAGAGTATCTTTAGGACTGCTTTTTCAGCACAATAGCGACTAATAAAATCAGTGGCCGAAACAGTGAAGGATACGAGTACTCATGGGCAGACCCAGCAAAAGCGAGGAACGCAGAGAACAAATTCTGGACGCTTTTGAACGAATTATTTTGAAAGAGGGTTTTGCCAAGGCATCACAACGTAAAATTGCCCAGGAAGCCAAAGTGAATCAGCCGATCATTCACCATTACTTTGCTGGCAGTGATGAATTACTCGATGCCTTTCTCAATCGCGTGATTGCCCGATACAGCAATGCGCTGGATGCTTTCATTAGTGAATACGATACTCCCAGTCTTGAGCAAATCATTCAGTTTGTATGCTCTGATAAGTTTCATAAGATCAGCATGCAGAATGAAGTGTTCTTCAGTTTGATTGGCCAAGGTGGTCATCAAGATCATGTGTTTAAAAAACTGACTGCGGTCTATCAACGTTTCTACGGCGAGATAAAAAGCTATCTTGATGATGCGCAAGTGAATAATTCGGAACACGTCAGCTACATGATTATGTGTTTTATCATTGGCCACGACTGGGCGAAAAAACTGGGGTTTGGCGAACAACGAAATGACCTTGTGGCAGCCGACCTATTAAAACTGACCCAGTCTGACTAGCCCAGAATGGATAAACATTAATCCTTATGCTCCTTTCCTATCTGCTTATCGGCTTGGTGAGTTTGTTACTTTTGATCATCGTATGGATTGTGATTGGCACGCTGCAATCCGGCATTTCGCCCATGCCCAGTTCCAACAAAGCCTATCAGGCCATGTTGAACTTAGTCGATCAAACTGAAGATACCCACCTGATCGATCTCGGCAGTGGCTGGGGTAATGTGGTTATTCGATTGGCGCGACGTTACCCGAAACGACAGGTCACCGGTTACGAGCTGTCTTTCATTCCCTGGCTGGTAAGCTTGCTACTAAAGAAAGCCCTCAAGCTGGAAAACCTCACCTTACATCGAAAGAACTTCCTGAAAGAAAAGTGGCCCGAGAAAGCCACGTTGATTTGTTATCTGTTTCCGGAAGTTATGGCAGGCGTTGCCGAGAAACTGGAACAGTCAGACCACTCAATACAATTCGTCATTAGCAACAACTTTGCACTTCCGAAGCACCAGCCAATCCAGCAGCAGCAAATCAACGACTTTTATAAGTCGCCAATCTATTTTTATAAACTCGCAAAGTAAGCAATGATTCAAACTGCCATTAGAGCTCAGTAACTTATTCCGACAATTGATTGAACTGTAACTCAGCTAAACGAGCATACAAGGGGGATGATTTAAGCAGCGCCTGATGACTACCGACATCCACCAATTTCCCGTGATCAAACACCGCGATACGATCCACGTGCGCGACCGTTGCCAGGCGATGAGCAATGATAAAGGTGGTTCGGTTTTTCATCAGTTCATCCAATGCTTGCTGCACTAGATATTCGCTTTGAGCATCCAGCGCACTAGTCGCTTCATCCAATAAAAGAATCTTTGGATCACGTAAGATGGCACGAGCAATGGCTAAACGCTGCTTTTGCCCACCAGACAGTTTCACACCTTGTTCGCCCAAAAAGGAGTGATAACCATCGGGTAGCTGGGTAATGAATTCATGGGCATGTGCGGCTTTTGCAGCCTCAATCACTTCTGCTTCGGTTGCATCGGGGCGACCGTAACGCAGGTTCTCCCAAACACTGGTACTGAACAGAACGGGTTGCTGTGGAACCAAGGCAAATAAGGATCTCAGGGTCTTGGTATCCATCTTATCGATGGCCATCCCCTCAATTTTAATCGTGCCCTGCTGTGCTTCCCTAAAGCGCAATAACAGATCGAACAACGTGGATTTACCGGCACCTGAAGGCCCTACCAAAGCCACTCGTTCTCCTTGTTTGACCGAGAGAGACAAGCCATCAATGGCCAAAGTGTCCGGACGAGACGGATAACTGAAAGACACCTGATCAAACTCTACCAGATCGGCATTACTAACCGGGGCTACGGTATGTTCTGATTTAACCGGGATGTCCGGCGTGGTTGCCAGTAGCTCACGAATGCGTTCAGCAGCACCTGTGGCCCGTTGCACTTCACCATAGACTTCCGTGACAGCCGCCAACGCAGCGGCCACCATAATGGCGTAGAAAACGAAGGCCCCTAACTCACCCGCGGTTAGCTCACCTGACAGCACATCACTGCCACCGACAAATAACATCGCAGCAATAGAGCCCATTACCAACATCATCACCAAAGCAATAAGTAAGGCGCGCTGACGAATGCGTTTAAGCGCGACCTGAAAGGCACCTTCCGCAGCATCACCAAATTGATTGGTCACCAGATCCTCACGGGTAAACGCCTGAACCACTTTAATGTTCTGAAGACTTTCACCAGCCCATGCACCTACCGAGGCTACCTTGTCCTGACTTTCACGAGATAACTTCTTCACCTTTCGACCAAAGTAAATCAAAGGAAAAACAATGAGAGGCACCACCAGCAATACGATCAAAGACAATTTCACGTTGCTGTAAAACATCAAAACCAGCCCACCAATAAAGGTAAGACTGTTTCTTAAAGCAAACGAAAAGGAAGAGCCGATCACGGTTTGGAGCAAAGTGGTATCAGTAGTAATCCGACTCTGGATTTCACCACTCAGATTATCTTCAAAGAAACTGGGTGAGAGACTTAACAGATGCTGATAGAGCTTCTTTCGAATATCCGCCACTACCCGTTCACCAATCCAGGACACCATATAGAAACGAAAATAAGCCCCGACAGATAACGCCACTACGATGACACCCAACATGGATAAAGCATTGGCTAAGCCCTCAACCGATTCGGCCGCGAAGCCTTGATCGAGCATCATGCGAACCCCCTGCCCAAGCGACAGCGTCAGCGCCGTAGTCGCAATTAATGCAATAGCAGCAATCACCAAACGAACTTTGTAAGGTTTAATAAAAGACCAAAGCCAGGACAACATAAACAAAACCTATAACGATAATTTGAGGAAGTTCTTAATAAATTGGCCCAAGGTATTCCACTTGAGTCAGATACAAACGCGATTCAAATTCCAACTGATGATAATCCGGCAGCATGTGTTCACATAGGTTATAAAACGCCTTGCCGTGATCTTTCTCTTTTAAGTGCGCCAACTCATGAACCGTAATCATGTTCAGTAACGCTTCTGGGGCCTTTTTAAATAGCGTACTGATTCGGATCTCATTCTTACTCTTTAACTTACTGCCCTGCACTTTGGACTTATAGGTATGCAACCCCAAAGCATGGTTTACCACATGAATTTTATTGTCATAGACCACTTTACTGAGCGGACCTGACTTACGCATAAATTGGTTCTTCATCGCCATCACATAGTCTCTTAATGCCCCGTCATTGGTTATTTCATGGGGTGACGGATACTTCTTTAACAAGAAGTCAGACAAGCGCTGTTCATCGATCAAACGCTGCACCTGCTGTTGAACCGAAGGAGAGTAAGCAGAAAGATATTTCAAAGTCTCAGACATAATTTAAGTTACGCGTACGTTAGGCTGTTCCAAATAATAACCGGAGATCCCTAGTGTACGGTAACCTTTGAGCTATTCCTAAATTAGATAACGGTTCTAAAGTACATAATCCCAACCAAGAAACTCTGGCCGATGGATCAAACTTGCTGTAAGCTGCACGCCCCTTCGAAGATGTTCAAAAAACGTCCAGCTTCGGAAGGTCTATTCTTATCTGCAGTCACACTAGAGAGCCTCTTTTGAAAAATACCATGAGCTTTGCCGAACTGGGTTTACTTCCTGAAATTCTTAAAGCAGTTTCTGATCAGGGTTACGAATCCCCTTCACCTATTCAGGCACAGGCAATACCCCACGTTCTAGCTCGTCGAGACGTGATGGCCGCAGCTCAAACAGGCACAGGTAAAACGGCAAGTTTCACACTTCCTTTACTTCATCATCTGGCACAACAGCCGTCGTCAAGATCGAATCGTAGTAACCAGGTTCGAGCCTTGGTACTGACGCCAACGCGTGAATTAGCTGCTCAGGTAGCCGAGAATGTTGAAGCCTACGCCAAGTATCTCAACATTAAATCAACCGTGGTATTCGGTGGCGTGAAGATCAATCCACAAATGATGAAGTTACGTGGCGGAGCAGATATCCTGATTGCCACACCAGGTCGCTTGTTGGACCTCTATAACCAGAATGCACTGAAGTTTGATCAACTGGAATGCCTGGTACTCGATGAAGCAGATCGAATGCTGGATATGGGTTTTCAGCGTGACATTAATAAGATTCTTGCGTTACTGCCAAAACGCCGACAAACCTTATTGTTCTCAGCCACCTTTTCAGATGAGATACGCACTCTGGCCAAAGGCATTGTTAACGACCCGGTTGAAGTGTCAGTAGCTCCGCCAAACACCACGGCCAGAACCATCAAACAATGGATTAGCCCGGTAGATAAAAGTCAGAAAACAGCGGTTCTGATCAAACTGATCAAAGATAATAACTGGCAGCAAGTGTTGGTCTTCACCCGCACCAAACACGGTGCTAACCGACTGACCGAAAAGCTAAACAAGGCCGGTATCACCGCCGCTGCCATTCACGGTAATAAAAGTCAGGGCGCCCGCACCAAAGCTCTAGCGAATTTCAAAAGCAATGAGATTCAGATTCTGGTGGCAACCGATATCGCTGCACGAGGCCTGGACATTGAACAGCTACCACAAGTAGTAAACTTTGAATTACCCAATACCGCCGAAGACTATGTCCATCGTATCGGCAGAACCGGCCGAGCAGGTTCAGACGGAGAGGCTGTATCACTGGTCTGTGCTGAAGAGTTTGACGATCTAAAAGCCATCGAGCGCCTGATTCAAGAGCTGTTACCTCGTGTCGATATCAAAGGATTCAAAGCCAGTAAGGTATTACCAGAATCAAAACTGGATACACGCCCGATTAAGCCGAAGAAGCCTAAAAAACCGAAAAAGCCTAAGCAGAATCATCAGGATGGTCAACGCTCGGTCGGCAGCAAGCAGGCCGAAAAGAAACATCAGAAAAGCAAATCGTCGAATGATTCGGGTCGGAAAAAACCAGCCCGACAAGATCAGACTAAGAAGGATCAAACCAGAAACGATCCATCGAACAATAATCAAAAGAACAATCAAAACAGTCATCAAAATAATAGTGAGCAGCAAAAGCCATCGACACCGCGCAAACGTCCTGCTCAACCAAGAAAACGTAGCACGCCAGATAATCCCTGGGGTAACAGATAATTTAAACAGGTATTACTATGTCCAAGTTTTTTTACAAAGGGAAAATTGAGAAGAAACCCAAGTATTCAAGCTACGGTTTCAGTACCAACCGTGAAACACGACCGGGTACCGAAGACGCACCATTGAAATTACTTGTACCATCAGAAACACGTGCAGAAGAAATTCAGGCGCTGCTGAACGAGCACGAGTTGTTTGCCGATATTGAGATCGATGCAGATAAGCCTGAAGACATCTCTGAACTGGATGCCTTGATCACAACCCCTAAGACAAAAACGGTCGAAAAAACACCGGGTCGAAATGATCCTTGTTCTTGCGGAAGTGGTAAAAAGTACAAGAAGTGTTGTGGATAGTAATTCTGTCACAGACACGAAAAAGGCTCCTGGAAGGAGCCTTTTTCGTAATGGAAGCTTAAAGCACTTAAACTTTGAAAGCGCTAATCAATTGTTGCAATGAGCTGGTCAACTGAGCCATTTCTCCAGAAGCTCGTGCGGTACTTTCTGCATCGCCAGAGGTCTCCTGACTCAAGTCAGCAATCGAGTTAATGTTTTTATCGATCTCTACCACCACATTCGTCTGCTCACTACATGCCAACGCAATTTGTTGGTTCATAGCGGTAATGGTTTCAATCATATCCGTAATATTTTCTAGAACCTCACCGACTTTGCCAGACTCTTCTACCGTTTGCTCTGCTTTCTCATGACTCACGTCCATCGCTTTCACAGCGTCTTTAACACCAGACTGTAAACGCGAGATCATCGCTTCAATTTCTTCCGTAGAACTTTGAGTACGTTGTGCCAAAGTACGAACTTCATCAGCAACCACCGCAAAGCCTCGACCTTGCTCACCAGCCCGTGCCGCTTCAATGGCTGCGTTCAATGCCAGCAAGTTGGTTTGTTCTGCAATGCCTTTAATTACATCCAGAACCTGACTGATGTTAGCACTGTCTTTAGACACTCGATTAATCACATCTGAAGAGTTCGAGATCTCTGATGCCAGCTGATCAATGGTCTGCAAGGCTGAGCTCACCTGTTGGGAACCAATCTTGGCTTCCTTCATTGCCTTCTCAGCTTCTTGTGTCGCTTGACCCGCGTTTTCTTCTACCTGTTGTACCTGAGCAGTCATTTCATTCACCGCCACGGATACTTGTTCTGTTTCCGCCATCTGACGACTGACAGAATCACGACTCTTGGAAGAAATGGATTCAAGCTTGCTGGACTGAGTATCCACCTCGACCGCCGTCATACTAACGGCCTGAATCAGGTCATGTATACGCTGAACCATGGTATTGAATTCGGTGGTTAGCTGACCCATTTCATCGCGCGTTTTAAGATTCATACGAACCTTCATATCACCTTCAGCAACGTGAGTCGCCGAATCGCGGAAGCTGGTAATGGTGTCACTTACCGATACGTAGAAGGCTACGAACATCAGTAAAACGATAATCAATAATACCGTAATAGAAATCAGGAACATGCGCAGTGTAGAACTCTGCTCGTTCAAACGGTTCTCAAGAATGCGGCTCATCAGAGGCGTTACCGTACCGTTCATCACGATGAATAAATGATCAACATAACCCGTCGTCTTCTTAAAGTACGTATCCCATGAACCTTCCAACTGCATCGCTGAAATCAGGCCTTCATCAAGATACGCCATCATATCATTCATACCACCTACAAGACCTGCAATTGGCTCTTCCAAGGCGCGCGCTAAACGGGGATCTTCTTCCATTAACTCGCCAATATCTTTCTCAAATTTACCCAGAGAATCCAACAGACCATCATAAGCGTCATTCAATGAATCTGACGTGCCTGAGTCCAGGAAGCCTGCGTTAAAGGCCACCATACCCGTACCACGAATCTTCGCTACCAATGGCGAGAATTCAGGGTAAAGACGAATCAACATTTCTTGCAAACTTAGAATGGCCACGTCAGGCGATTGCGCCAAACCGGAAGAACGGGAGATTGTTTTCAGCAAGCGAATAATCGGGTTAAGCATGTCCTGATAGCGCTTAACCTGCTCATCAGCGTAGTAATCACGAAGGTTATCCGTTTTCAGTTTCTGCCAGCTTTCATTCGCCAGAGCTAATTGCGCCTGAATTCGGCCTTCTTTATCCCACTTAGGCGATATTTCAGATAATACAGCA
>Ga0255772_10004401_pt1 | contig 13285 bp, 10 predicted proteins | sample 071ome_34_FD_179970 | JGI IMG/M metagenome (GOLD analysis project Ga0255772, IMG submission 179970) | Coastal salt marsh microbial communities from the Groves Creek Marsh, Skidaway Island, Georgia - 071411BT metaG (version 2) | ecosystem: Environmental > Aquatic > Marine > Intertidal zone >...
TAAGGTTTGGTGGGTTTTTTTTTTTTTTCTAAAAAGTGTTTTTGGACACCCCCCTTCCCCTGTGTGCGCGTTTGGGAAAACCAAAGAAGAAGAAGAAGAAGGAAAATTTTCCGAGCTCGTCAGTCAGCGAGTCGCGCGAGTCACGCGAGCGTGATCTTTTGAAGCAGTTCGGAGAGAGAGAGAGAGAAGAAGAAGAAGAAGAAAAAGAAGAAGAAGAAAAAGAGAAACGCGCGCGCGCGCGCGCGCGGTCGCACACGACCCCAATTTCGCGCCTTAAGATTAGAAAAAGGAACTTTTGTCTTTTCGCCTCTCTCTTACTCTCTCTCTCTCTCTCTGTTTCGCTCGCTCGCGCGCGCGACGAAGAACGACGACGAAGAACCCGCCGCCTCTCCGGCATCTCGCTATCTTCGCCAAAGTCGAGAAGAATTTGAAGATGCGCTTTTGGAGGAAAGGAAACGAAAAAGAGCGCAGAGAGTGTGAACAAACGCGCGAGGGAGAGAGTTTTTTTCTCTCTCTCTCTCTCTCTCTCTCTCGTCAAAGAGACAGACCACCCTCACACGCCGACGAGACGAAGAAAAGGAAAAGTTCTCGAAAGAGAGAGAGAGGGAGAGGGGCGGATTTCTCTCTCTCAAAACCAAACGCGCATCGAACGAACAATTCGATGTGGTCTCTCGCTCTCTCTTCTTTCTTCTTCACCACCTTTTTTCATCCATTGCTCTCTCTCTCTCTCTGTGTATCTAAAAAGTCAACCAATCTCTCCCCGCGATTGGAGAGAGAGAAATCCGCGTCTTGGGCAAGAACGTCCGCACGATTGATCGAGACACCTCCAATTTCCCATCTCTCGTCGATGTAACGATAAAAAAACAACGCGTTTACTCTCTATCTTCTTTCTTTTTTCATCGCGATGAATCATCATCGAGCGCAGGAAGGACAACAAACCTCCTTCCGCGGGCACGCCTTCTTCTTCTCCCTCCCCCCGCGCCCTCTACTTTCCAAAATCCGTCGCCCGCGGCAAAGAAAGAAAGAAAGAAAGAGAAAAAAAAGAGAGATACAAAAACAAAACGTAACGCGCACCTTTTCTTTTAAAAAGAACAAAAAGTTAACGACACGCGCTCTCGCGCTCTCTCTCTCGCTCGCTCTCTCGCTCTCGATAACGCGTGCGAGTCGGGAGGGGCCGTTGCGCTCCGTTTTTTTTTGTCGACGCGCCCATTCTTTCCGAGCTTAATTATTTTTTTTTCCCCACACGTTTAGGGTTTAATATGGTACGAAACCCTAAATAAACTACAGATTTGTATTTTTTTCGGAGGAGATTAATTGCCCAAAAACCCGGTGCTACAGCACTATTTAGGGTCTCGAGTTTTAGGGGAGAAATGCCAGAAAAACGCATCTTTGACGCTATCTAGATACATATAGTAAAGTCAATACAAAGAAGCGATACGCGCATCAGTGATCGTTATGGAAGATGTCTATCGAATGATGTCATTTATATTTGATTACGACTTGAATTGATACCTCGGGACGTCTTCAAAGTTGGCGAAGTGAGCGAAATGATTGTGTTTTCTGGAGATGTACAAATTTTGAAACGCATGTGGAGGAGAGAGAAAAGAGAGAAAAACAGCCTCCAAAAGGTAGAGGTAAAGTGGCGTTTGAGCGTGAAGATGTGAGAATTTCGATTTCGCGCATACGTTATTTAAATCGACCGAAAACGATGCGTGTGGAGTGGTTACGATGTTCTTGAAGCTTTAATCCACAAGGTTAGGTGCTTTTTATTGTCTCGTTGCACTATGCACCGTGGTACTTCCAATGTGAGCAAGTGTGGTAGTCATCACTCTTTCAAATCACATTTCTCTCTCCTACGCCTGATACTATCACCGCCGAAGTCACCTTCGGAAAGTTCCAAATTACCTCGCGCTTTTCTCATCATCGCGCGTACTCTTCATTCTTCTTTACGTTTAAACGAGTTATACGAAGTTGACGCGAGTGCGCAGATTGCGTCGATCGCGCGAGTGTTTCTCTTTTTGTTTCGTACAAAACCTCCAAGAGAGAGAGCGCGTGGAAGACGGGTGTGTGTAAAAGTTCTTCGCTTCTCCCCTTTTATATAAAATAGTGCGGAGAGGAAAACCACGATTGCGTACATTTTTCCCAAAACCGACCGCGATCGCGTACACTTTCTCGTACCACGCAAAAAGAGTAAACACCGATATACGAGTTGCTTCTTGCGTTCAAATACAAAACCCTAAAAGACCGTTTTTCTCTCTCTCTCTCTCGCGTTGTTGTTGTTGTTGTTGTTGTCATAAAAGAGAGAGTCGCCGCTGCTGCTGCTCCGAGAGAGAGAGAACAGAGAGAGAAAAAACGACGACGACGATGCTCTCTTCTTCTTCTTCTTCCGCGTCGTCGTCCGGAGCTGCTTTGAGTATTCCTTCTTCTTTTTCTTCATCCGGTCGTCGAGGCCGTACTCAAATTCGCAAAAATCATCATCCAATTCTTCTTCTTCGACGACGCAAAAAAGCGACGAAGAAGACACCCACCAACGCGTCGGTAATCCACCAAAACGGCGACGAAAACAAAGACGAAGAAGAAGCCAAGCGTCGGGATCTGCTGCTGTCGTCGTCGCAGAAGCAGCAGCACTACTACAAAGAGCAAGGCGTGACGAGTTCAAACACCAGAGCGCTGATCTGCTTCTTGGCGTGGTGCGCGTTCGCGGAAAAGTCGGGGATTTTAGAACCGATTTTTGTGAATGAAACCCTAAACTATACGACGACGAAAAAAAAAAAGAAGAGCGAAAGGAAGGAAGAAAAAGCTTCGAGGAGCTCTTTTACGCGATGGAAAGACCACCGCCGCGCGTCGATGTTCGCGACGAGGAGGAGCGGAGAAACGACGAATACGAATAGGCGCGAGGATGATGGAGGAGTATTTTTATTCTCGAAAAGGATGCCGCGAGTGAGCTTTCAGAGAGGGAAGACGTACTTTACCGAGAAGCGGTTTAAGAAGTCGATCTCGGACGGGAAGGAGACGAAGTTTGACGCGAAAGGGGAAAAGTTGAAGGCGGAGATGCAGAAGCGCAAAAACGTGGAGATTTTGAAGAAAGAGCTTCGTCGGAAGAAGTTGGAAGAGGCGCGGCAGATTGAGCTGGAACGGGAAAAGACGCAGAAAGACGCCGAGATGAAGGCGCAAAAAGTGAAGGAAGAGCTCGAGTTGAAAGCGAAGAAGAAGATTGACTTGGAGAGGAAGAAACAAGAGCAAAAGGAAAAAGAAAAGGCGAAGCAAGCGCAACGACTGCATCAAAAAGCGATGAGAGAGTTGGAGAAGAAGATGGAAAAAACAACGACGAAATCTGCGGCGGCGTCGGCGAAAAAAACTACCATTCAGATGCCGAAAGTTTCCTTGCCCGCGGACGCGACGACGCGAGCGAGAGAATCCATCTCGAAAAGCGCGTCGTCGTTTGCGGAATTCTCGAAATCGGTGTCGGCGTCGGCGTTTGAAACTTCGAAATCGATTGGATCGTCCGTCGCGGATGTTTCCGTGAAAGCGAAAGATGCGACGGTTTCAGCGGTTGGGAAAACCGCGTCGACGGCGGCGGACGTCGCGACCAAGACGAAAAATTCTTTGCTTTCGATTGAATTGCCGAAGAGAAAAACAGAGAAAATTGAGACGAGAGCGAAGAAGAGAGAAGAAAAGAAGAAGAAAGAATCCAACGTCGAAAAACTGAAACCGGAACAGAAAAAGAAGAATAAAACGACGAAGACGAAAGCCTCGACCGCTGGAACTTCTTCTGCTTCTTCCTCCTCCTCTTTAGCTAAAGCGAGAACTTTGATCGGCGACAAAGTCACCTCGGCGGTTCAATTCGCGACGACAAACATCCGACCGCCGTCGTCCATCACCGCGCCAACCAACCTCTCCCCGGCCGCGATCCAACAATCCGCGCTCTACGTCTCCTCCTTCCTCTTGTTGGCCTTCACCTCCTCGCGCGTGCGCAAAAACCGCCGCGAACGCGCGCAAAAGCGAGCCGAACGAGAAATCCGCCTCGCCGCCGACCGCGAGCGACAAAAGCAACGCTGGACGAAAGCCATCGCGCAAAACCCAGACTCCTCGCAACTTCTCGGCAACCGCACCTCCAAAACCGCGAAAACAATCACCAAAGATGCCACCTCGAAGCGCGTATCCGCCGCCTCGCAAGACGACGAGTTCGACGAGGTGCGCAAAAGGAACCGCGAGAACAAAGCCAACAACGAATCCGGCTGGGACGAAAAAGAGTACGAGAAGATGAACAAAGAGTACCAAAAGTTTTTGAAAGACAGCCGCTTGCCGAAAGGAAGGAAGTGAGAGTTGTGCGCGCGTGTGTGTGTAGTAGAGTAAATTCGAAAACAAGAGATACACGCGCGCGTAAGTTTGCGCGCTCGCGTACCGAGAGAGTATTATATAAATATATATGCCATTATTAAATTATTTTTGCTTTTTATCAAAGAAAAGATGAAGACAAACGACTGCTGCACGCGCGAATAACGAACGCCGAATAACGAGAAGAAGAAACCCACGCGTATAACGCGTCGAGCGAACGCGCGTAACCTACTACGCTTTTTTAGCCTTTTCCTTTGGTCCAAAAGGAATAAAATTCTCAAACCCTAAACAACAAAAAAAAGCAAACGGAATATCCAAAACATCACGCGTACGTCATACTTTCTCTTCGTCGTCCATCGACGTCACAGAAAGAAGAAGAGTCATCAGATTTGAGAGAACGAGAGCACCAAACGCACGCAAAGATGAAGAAGACGACGTCGAACAACAAGCGGAGCAACACCGAAGAAGATTTATACGCGCAAACGCGCTCGAAATTCCAGAAGTTCCACACGAACGGATTGAACGTCTTCTTGCACCTGATAACGACGCCGCTGGCGATCGTTTCGGTGGTTATTTTGACGCGATTCGCGTTGGAGAGGCACGCATCTGTTCTTCTTCTCGATGACGACAAAAAAAACGGTGCCGTGTGGACGTGTCGAAGCCTTTTGTTCGCGTACGCGATGAGTTTACTGACGACGATTGGCGTGAAAGCTGGAGAGTTTAGGGTTGCAACACTGGCGTGCTCGTGGGCGGCGACGGCGGCGATCGCGTTCGCGAGCGAACGCCTCGTCGAAGACGGGTACGTGAGAGATATGAAGCAGGCTGTGATTCTTTTCGCGTGTAGCTACGTCGGTCAGGAGCTCGCGCATTTGATCACTTTCGAAAAGACGTACCAGCAAAGCTACATGTCGAAGAAGTCGTCGTCGGAAGCGAGCGGCGGTTGGCTGTCGCTGTTGTGCGAACACACGTATTTTTTGTTGCCTTTGTGCTTCGACGCGTTGTGGCGGACGCGAGACGTTCCCGTGTTGAGTTGGATCGTCGCGCATAACTATTTGTTGCGATGTAAACTGACGGGCGAGAAAGAGAAGAACGCGTTGGGAGATATTTACGATTTCGTGACGAAGGAAAATCCGGCGAGGGATCGTACGGCGCATTGGTGGTTTGAGAAGTTGCGAGGGAAAACGAAGCGGGCGTTTCAAAACGTGATCGATAGCGAGACGATCGCGGAAATGTTTGCAAAGAAGTTTCGCTCGGACGCGTGGGCGGTTGAGCCTATTTATTCCATGAATGAAATCTACGTCGCGAGTTCGCACCATAATTTCAACAGCGACACGGTGTTTTACATGGAACACTGCGACGGACCGTGGTCGGTTTATCCGTGGTGCTTCGTGTACAGGTGCATGGTTGCCGTCAACGAAAATAAACAGGTGGAAACCGTATTTCCGATGGAAGGAAGCGGGTCGTGCTTATCCGACGGCGACGTGGTTGGTTTCGATTACCACCGCGAAATTCACATCATTCGCGATTTGCCGACGAAAAACACCGATCGACGAGTCACCATGAAGTTACACTACGTCGTCTACCCGAGATGCTTTGGATTCGTGGGTAGGTTTTTAGCGAAATTGGCGTCGTTTTATAACTGGGCGGCGAGAAACTTGTTCTTGAACACAATCGCGCCGTCGAATTGGTTTTGGAAATTCATGGCGTTCATGGTCTTGTTCGTCACGAGGTCGGTGTTTGAGTTGGAGAAAAGAGCCGGGTTGAACTCTATCGTCGCCGTCGTCGCGGCGTACTACGTCGGGAAAAACTTCATTCACGAGCACTTCTTTTTAGCGTTCACCTCGTACACGCACTATTGCATGTACATCGCGACGTACCAAATTCGAGAAGGGATCAATTTTGGGACGTTTAAGCGAAACGTCGTGTTTTTCAAAACCATCGCGTTGTTTCATTTGGGGTACAATTACTTCATCAAGTATTTTGAATACGACTTGATTTCATTAGCGATGATTCTCGGCGGATATTCGTTATCCTTTTCCGCGGCGTACGCTTTAGGCGTGGACCAAACGTACTTTGGCGTCGAGCTCGGCGAGTGCGCGCCGAACTTTGTCGACGGGTTTCCGTACAATCTAGGCATCCCGCACCCGATGATCGTCGGTAGCATCGTCGGGTTGCTCGGGTTTCACAAGAACGAATTATTTAGAGAACATCTGCCGTATTTAGTTCCGGTCCATTGCTTGTTCTACTTGGTGCACATGGTTCAAGAACACGTGTACGACATTTACAAGCACCGCGACGGCGTCACAATCAAAGCGGGTAGCGGTGTCGTTACAAAACGAAGAAATAGTATTAGCAACGGTAATACCAACGGCGCGACGACGCGACGACGCTCCTCTCGCCTTTCGCCGACGAACGATAGATCGCCCGCCTGGGCGCGCGATTACTGACAGAAAGTGAGAGATGAAAAAGAAAAAAGGCGCGTGTGCATCGTGTCGTTCGATATTATTGATCGCGATATATACTAGGTATGTATAAATGGTGTTGCTACGATGTTTTCTCCTTCTTTTTTCGTAAAATTACACGGGTATATTATTATTATAATACTCTTTAACTTCTCTAGCGGTTATATATATATGAATTCAATTCTCTCGTACTGGTATGCTATGTGTGCGTATGTGCGTGACTTTCTCTTCTGAAAGAAAAAAATCATTTCTTCCCGCCGCCTCCAGCTAACACGCTCTTCGTCCTCGGATCGATTTTCTTAAACATCGGCGCATTTTTCAACATGTCCGGCACGATGACCATCCGGATTTTCGATCCGCGCAAGTAACAATTTTCCATAGACGAGTGTTTGCCTATTCGTAATATAAAAAACACGCGCGGGTCAGAGATATAATACTAATAACAACAACAAGAGTCGCCAATACGAGAAGAGAGAAAAGAAAAGCGACGAAGACAAGGAAACGAAGAATGCGATGAGAACAATAACACTCAAAACGCCGCTTCGCTTCGCGCGGGAACGAACGCCCCCGCCGGCACACTACTTTTCGAATAAAAAGAGAAACGAAGGGTGAAAATGCGCACCGTCTCGCGCCGTGTGCGACACGTTCGTCAACTGACAGTTCCAGTTGTCCTCGGCTTCCACCAGCGTCCCTCGGTACAGTTCGCCGGATTTCAATTCAACCTGATAATAATAACGAGAAGAAGAAGAAGAAGAAGAAAAAAGGTGGTCAGTGTGCAATTTTATGCGGGCCGCATTCCCCTCAAAAACACTCTCTCGGAAGAAGAAGAAGACACGGAGAAGAAAACGGTATCCCCAACGTCAAAAAGAGACCGTCTCCTTCCCCTGCCTTCGCTCTTCCTCTCTTTCCTTCGCGTCTCTTTTCGAGAGAACAAGAAGAAGAACAAGAACAAGAACAAGAAGAAGAGCGACGACGACGAGAGAAAATTCAGAAGAGATCCCTCTCTCTTTTACACGAATGAATAGAGTAGCGTACCGTGATCACGTGCCCTTCGCTCTCGTGCATCAGCTTCACCGGAATCCCGACGCCTTTGCCTAATCCTATCGACATTTTTCTTTTTGTTTTAGTAGTGCTCTGTTTATGTGATAGTGGTGAAGTGTGTTCTGAAAGAGAGCAAGAGAGGTAAATTTTCTGCCGCAATTTTCAAAGAACAGAAGACGGAAAAAAGGTGGAAAATACGCAAAGAAAAGAAGCTCTTCTTCTTCGACGCGCGCGTGTCTCTCTCTCTCTCTCTCTCCACGCTCTAAACACTCCGCTTCGTCCTTCTTTCTCTCTTCCTTGAAAGAGAAAGAGAGGTGTTCTTCCCGCGACGGGTGTGTTCTTCTTCTTGGTCTCTCTCCGTCGTGAAACGTACCACGCGCTCTCGCGCGAGCGGCGTAGTACCCCCGCGCGCGCGTGTACGCGCGTGTGTACACGCGAGGAAAAAAAAGCGACGGAAGCCGCGAAGAAAAAGGGTTTATCTTTCTCTCTCTCTCTCAAACGGAAGGAGAAGAAGAAGAAGAAGAAGAAGAGGAACACACAGAAAGAGAGAGAGAGAGATGTGTGTTTGCATCCGCGAGCTTCTTCGACCTTCTTCTCGTGCGTATTTTTGAAATTTTCTTCGCTTTTTTCTTCAAAAAAAAAATTGGAAAGACGCCAAAAACAAGAATAAATGGGCGCCAAGAAATCAGCGGGCAAAGACAGAGGCTACATCACCGCCACCGAGTGGAAACTGGACGGCGGCGGGAAGAAAGCTGGCAACTCTAACAACGACTTTTCGCGAAAAAAACTCCCGTTTAACTGCTGCGCGCTGTCGTTTCTTCCGTTTGAAACGCCGGTTTTTTCCATCGCGAATGGCGGCATTTACGATTTGGAGAACGTGCTGCCGTACGTGATGAAACACAAGAGAGATCCGATGACTGGGAAAGAGACGACTATTTCGGAGTTTAAAGAGTTGAAGCTGAAAAAAGTGAAAGGGAGAGAGGACGAGGGCAGGTACGAGTGTCCGATACTCGGGAGCGAGTTTACGGATTCGACGAAAATTGTCGTCGTGAAAAGTTCGGGGTACGCGTACAGTTACAAAGCGATCGAGGAGTTGGTGATAAAGCCGAAACGATGGCGCGATTTGATCACGGACGAGAAGATCACGAGGCAAGATTTGTTAATCGTGCAAGATCCGATGGCGACGAGAGGGGGAAGCGGAGGAGGAGGAGGAGGAGGAGCGGACGGCGACGGCAAAGGAGACGACGCGAATTCGAGAAGAATGTTGGATAAAATGGACCACGTGATCACGAAGAAAGGCGCGAGCTTTGTTGGGACGAAAGGCGGCGTGAAGAGGGAAGGTGGGACGGTCAACGTGAACGCGATGTCGGAAGACGTGAAGAGAACGTTGGACGCGTTGAAAACGAACGAAGCGAAGGAGGCTTTCAGAGGCGGCGGCGGAGGAAAAGTCGCGGAGATGGAGATGAAGAAAGCGAACGATGACACGGGAAGAAATAATACCGAAGAAGCAGATTTGAAGAGGCTTCACCAGTACGCGGACAAACCGCACGCGTCCGACGTGGTCCAATTCAAACCCGGCGCGGCGACGTTTTCGAGCGCGGAACCCGTCGATTACTCGAAAAAAGGCGTCAGCGATCGCGATTACTTCTTGAAACGACCTTTGGAGGAAGAACGCCAACGTTTCTTAAACTCAATGAAACGATTTCTCAAACCTCGAAGGTACGAGGAAAATCAATCTCGCTCGGACGGTAAACAAGCCATGGGCTTCACGTCCACGATCGGCGGCGCGGGATTGAAAGGCGGCAAAGAGAAGAAACCGGTGTATTTAAATCCCAAGAAAGGCGAGAAAGGCTACGTCAGTCTCGACATTCAACGGTTTGGATCGCTCAATCTCGAGCTTCACTGCGATCTCGCGCCGAGAACGTGCGAAAACTTTCTCTACTTGTGCGAGAAAGGTTTCTACGACGGCGTGAAATTCCATCGCAACGTCCCGAACTTTATGATTCAAGGCGGCGACCCGACGGGAACCGGTAAGAAAGGCTTCTCCATATACGGCGAAACGTTTAAAGACGAATGCGGCATGCAAAAAGGCGCGCTGAGTCACAAAGAACGAGGCGTCGTCTCCATGGCGAATAAAGGTAAAGACACGAACAATTCACAATTTTTCATCACGTACGGGAAGAATTTGACGCACTTGGACGGAAAACACACAATCTTTGGCAGAGTCGTCGGAGGTTTGAAAGTATTAGATCAGTTGGAAGATGTAGAAGCAGACGAAAAAGATCCAGAGAAACCGCGCGAGGATGTTGTCATCGAAAAGACGACGGTGCACCAAAATCCATGGATAAAGTTGGAGAAGGAGTACGAAGCCTCGCTATCGGGCGTTTGCGCCGCCGCCGCCGCCGAGAAGACTGCCGCGGTCAAAACAAACACGGAGAAAAAAATGGAAGAAGAGGAAGAGAAGAAGAGGAAGATGGGTCCTAAAATAGTCGGCTCTGGAATCGGGCGATTCGTGACGGGATCGACCGCCAACGCGAGCGCCAAATTTAACAACACCAACGATGCTTCTCCTCGCCCCCGGGACGAAGAAGATGAACAACAACAATACAAAAAAGCGAAAGTTACGTCTGTAAAGAAAGGAGGCTTTGGTAATTTCGATAGCTGGTAGAGTATTAGTAGTAGTATTAGTATTAGTAGTAGTAATGATAATAGGAATAGATACGCGATACGCGGTAGCGGCGTTTAGTACAGCAAATAATGACAGAGAGAGAGAGAAAGATTTTCAATATCCGTCATCGGACCATTGCGCATTCGCGATATTCAAAGTTTTCTGAATAATTTCCATCGTCTTTTTGTTGCACCCGGGAGTTCGCCCAAAAGTCATCGAGTATCCGTACACGTTCACATCGGATCGCACCGGATCGTACTCTATTCGTCCACCACCAATCACCCTCGCTTTGACGCTATTGCTGCTAAAATTGCTATCGTTCTGTATTTCTCGCATCGCGACTCGGTAGTTATCCGCGTGGTACCCGCAATTCGCGTACGAGCGCACGATCAATTTCCTCTCGTTTCTCTCGTTATACACGTCCATCAGCACGTATTTATGTCTCCCGGCCGCTATTTTCACCGTCTCGATCCATTTCATCGATTGGACGTCGTCTCCGTCTCCGTCGCCTTCCTCTCGTAAGGTGTTCAACGGCCCATCTTTCGTCGCTTCTCTCACCAACCGAAACGCCGCTTCGTTCAAAGCTTCGCCGGTATCGTCCGAGAAAAGCGCGACTTGTTGTTCTCCCGAGGAACCGTTGTCGTTGTCGTCTGAGGTTTGTTTTTTAAACGTCATTCCGTCGAGAAATCGAAAGAAGCGAGAGAGTTGTTAAATACAAAGCGGTTAGTTTCACGCGCGCGCACGCGCCCGAAAGAGAGAAAAACGAAACGACCCGCGTCTCGGACGATGAAAATATTTGCGACGTGCACAAAACGAACGCTTTTCGTCGTCTTAGCAAAACTAAGAACGCCAACGCTTCGCGCGTAAACTAGTTACCTCGGTCCATTTTGCTTAGGGTTTTGAACTCTCTCCGTCTGTTGTTGTTGTTGTTCACACCGCGACGCAACCCAACACCACCACCGCGAGGCGCGTTCCGGAGTGCGTCCGCAATAATAGGCACTCTCTCCTTCTCGCGCGCGCCGCTGTTGTTGCCGCTGAAAATAAAATGACTTCCACTGCGAGCGCACCACCACCGCCGCGCCAAGAGCATGAATTTGCAAAAGCGTCAAAACTCTGAGGAAATTGAAAAGAAAAGGAAGACAAAAAAGCGCGCATACGCATATAGTAGTATTCGGAGAATATATCAATTACACGCACACGCGCGGCAAATAAATAGTACAAACGTCTTTTTTAAATGAGTTCTCGTCTTCCTCTTCTCTACCACGCCATTTCGCAGGCGTCTTCGCACGCCTCGCCGTCGGACCACATGTTGTCGTCCTCCGGGAACACGACTTGGTCGAATTGCGTCCACGTCCGCTCGGCGGCCATCATCGATTCGACTTTGGTTTTCCAGTTTTGCGAGTGCGCGGTCGTGGCGTGGAACTTTTGCGCCTTAGCGTCCCGGAAGACTTCCGCGAATAAGTATTCCGCCGGGGTGTCCGCGTTATCGTCGTCGTCTAAAATTCTTCTGAAGATGTCAAATCGTAAACACCCGCCGTCCTCTTCGAGTTTCGAGGAAATTGCATTTTCGATTGAAACCTTCTCGAACGCGGCGCAGTCTTTTTTGTGTACCTTAATCGTCACGTGACACGCGACGGACGTCCCGGACCCTTCCGCGACTTCAATCTTTTGCCCGTTTTCGTCGATTTGCAGCGGCGTATTCACTGCGTTCCAGTCGTCGTTGGTCGGGAACACCGGCCGATAACTTCTCTTCGACCGAGGTTTAGACATGATCGACTCCACGTTTTTGTTCCAGTTTTTGTAGTGCGGTTCGCCTTTGTGCTCCTCGATCGCTTCTTTCCCTTTGAATATTTCCACCAAGACGAATTGGTCGTTCGATCGCAACACGTCCTAAAGAAGAGTGATAAAAAAAGAGCCGAGCGCGAGAGGAAAATGTCAGTCATATCGCGCAAACAACAAACGCGCGCTATACGAAACGCGAGAGAATGACGCCAAAAACAAACAAAATACGCGAAGAAAGAAGACAAACAAACAGACGACAAAAAGACGACGACGACCAGATTCCTCCAGGAATCCATATTTCCCTCTCTCTCGTTCGAAAAACAAAAAGAAAATGTACTCGGCGTTCGCGAAAAGATATTTCTCACTCACAAATCTCGCATTCTCTAGCTCCATGATCGATTCCTCCGCGTTCTTCCTCGTCTCCGACGTCATCTTCCCGACGTCCGAGGTGAAACAATCCACCAGGGTCACTTGTATTTCTTTATTTTCTTCGTCAGAAGACGATGCTTTGACGGAGAAGGACGACAAAGACGATTGTCTCGTTGAGTTTCTCGTTCGTAAAACAGTTACGCGCGATGGAAGAAAAGATCTCGGGGAGGAAGAGAAGGGCGTTTTCGCCGTCGCTCTGGTGGCGTTCTTCTTCCTCGAGGAAGAAGAGGAAGAGGAAAGAGAAAGTAACGGCGACGAAAGCGCGCGCATGTTGAGGTGCATCGCGTTTAGGTTTTGTCGTGCTTTTTGCTTTTGCGCTCGCTCGTTGTTTGGAAGTTCCGCGCGCTGCGTGTTTTTGAAAGATAGATTGTTATGTTTAGGGTACGTGTAGTGTTTTCAAGGAGGTGCGCTTGCTACGTTGATGATGATTCTGAATCTGATTCTGATTCTGAATCTGATGAATATAATGGATATAACTCTCCGCGCTCGTATCGCCAACCTTCTGGTAACGGGCAGTCGTTGTCGAGGAGGTATTGTAAACATTCTGGGTGGTTGTACCGGTGCG
>Ga0255772_10004405_pt1 | contig 13278 bp, 15 predicted proteins | sample 071ome_34_FD_179970 | JGI IMG/M metagenome (GOLD analysis project Ga0255772, IMG submission 179970) | Coastal salt marsh microbial communities from the Groves Creek Marsh, Skidaway Island, Georgia - 071411BT metaG (version 2) | ecosystem: Environmental > Aquatic > Marine > Intertidal zone >...
ACCTTTAATGTTTCCACAAAAAATACACACTGTTGCTAAAGCATACAACGAAGCATTTGTACTAGTAGAAGTAAATGATATTGGAGAACAGGTCGCTAACACTCTCCAGTTTGATTTAGAATATGATAATCTAATGATGGCATCTATGCGTGGACGTGCTGGACAAGTTTTAGGTGGTGGATTTTCTGGTGGTAAAGCACAACTTGGAGTAAGAACTACAAAAGCAGTTAAGAAGGTCGGATGTTCTAATCTAAAACAGTTATTAGAAAGCGATAAGATTATTATTGAAGATATTGATATAATAAGTGAGTTGTCTACATTTATTGTAAAGGGATCGTCTTGGGAAGCAGATAATGGTTGTAATGATGATTTAGTTGCGTGTTTATTCTTATTTGCGTGGTCTGTAGATCAATTATACTTTAAAGAACTTACTGATAGTGATATTCGTCAAAGGATGTTCAGAGAACAACAAGATCAATTAGAACAAGACATGGCACCATTTGGTTTTATTGATAATGGTGTAGATGATGTTGATGTTGAGATTGACGAGTATGGCACACGATGGACTACAGTGGTGAGAGATTATAATAGTGATTGGTAATACCTTAGATAATTTTTTACATGATGAAGATAATTTTCTAACACAAGAAGAAATAAATCTAATAAACACAAAAGTAAAATCACTAAGAGGTTATTGGAAAAACTTCTTAGATTACAATAAAGAAAACTTTCTAAGATCTATCTACTCTAAAATGTATAAAAACATGATGAGTTATGAAGAATTGAAATCATACTACTCAATTCAAAATAACTTTGGTGATGCTATCTACATGTTAGATGCTGGTAATTATGATGAGATAGATCAAAAAGTACAGAATATCTTAAAAGAAGAATTTGATTGGTTGTATGATAAACTACTAAATGTGGTCAAGAAAGTTTATGAAACTGATAATGTCAAATATGATGAGAAATTACCACTGCCTGCGTTTCACATTTATCATAACAAAATTGATAAAACTAATTTTATAAATCACATTGATAGATCAATTTTTGACTTTAAAGAGAATGTAGACTCTGATAGTGTCACTTCTTTTGTTTCTTTAATAGAATCTCCGAAGTGTCCAGCATATTTGGATTATGGGTTTGGTAAGAAAACATATGAAGTTGGAAAATTACATTTTTGGCATGGACTGCTTCAACATAAAATTGGTAATTTTACTATGAGTGAGAATGAATACAGAATAACTTTTCAAGGACACTCATATAAAGACAGTAAAGACGGAACTGTTTATCTATATTTTTAGTTGATAATGTATATCCATTAACTCATTATCTATCTTTATCTTACAGTTAGCACAAACTACATCAGATTCGTTGATTAGTTTTTCCACTTCTTTTCGACTTTCACTATTCATACCAACTCGTTTTATTTTGTCTCTTATCTCTTTATCGTGTGGATGAAACTTTAAACAAGCAATTTCATTCTCATCACAATATTGACATTTACTATTTTCTAAATACCTACTTAAAGATGAAACTCGTTTATGGTAGTTTCTTTTTGAAACTCTTTTGATAGTTTCTTTATATTTTTCGTAATGTTCATTCATTATATTATTTATATTCTTTTTGACTTATAAATTAGTCCTCTGAAAGTTGACAATTTATAAATAAGGTGACAAAGTAATATTAATATTAATTTTAGGAGTAAACACTATGGGATTTCAAGTCTCGCCTGGTGTCCAAGTAAACGAAATTGATTTGACGAATGTTGTTCCTGCAGTGGCAACTTCGATCGGTGCGACAGCTGGTGCTTTCCAAAAAGGTCCAGTTAGTTCTCCAGTTCTAATAACTTCAGAAGAAGAATTATTAAGAATATTTGGAAAACCGCAAAATACAAGTAATCAATTCGAATCTTGGTTCACAGTGGCAAACTTTTTAGCATATACAGACGCTTGCTATGTTACTCGTGCCGAATCTGGTATCACTAATGCTGGTGCTACTGGTGGTGTTCTTATTCGTGATGACGATCATTACGAAAACAGTTTCAATACTGGACAAGGTTCAGTAGGTGAGTGGGCAGCAAGAACTGCTGGTACTCATGGTAACTCATTAGGTGTATCAATTTGTGCTACAGCAACAGCATACCAACAATCATTGGGTGCGAACAATCAAGTAGACCAAGCAGATGTAGCAGTTGGTGATACAACAATTCAAGTAGATGATGCTGATGCGTCAGGATATGCGTTTAATGTAGGTGATTTAATTTCATTCTACAGCGATTCACTTTATACAACACCAGCAGATAACTATCGTGAATACGAAGTAACTTCTGTTGATACAAGTGGCAACTTATTAACAATTAGATTAAAAGACGATCCAAACGGAGCAGGTCTACAAACTGCTATCGCTGATGATGCTTATATATTAAGACGATGGAAGTTCTATGATTTATTTAATGGTGCTCCAGGAACTTCAGCATGGGCGACTGCTAATGGTCGTGGTACTGGCGACGAATTACATGTAGTTGTTTATGACACTACAGGTGATATTACTGGATACGACAATGATGTAGCAGGTCAAAGAACTAGTTCTGTAATTGAAACATATTCTAACTTATCTAAAAACTCAAGTGCTAAATCGCCACAAGGTGATAGCATTTATTACCCTGATGTAATATTCAGACAATCTGCTTTCGTTTACTGGATGGATCATAACACAAGTGGCACAAACTGGGGTACTGATACTACTTCTGCTTATACAGCAGTAGATACTCCAACATTAACAACACTTTCTGGTGGTACTGATGATTACGCAGTGACTGCTGGTGAAATGCAAACTGCTTTTGAAAAATATCTAGACTCAGATAACATTGATGTAAACTTAATTCTTGGTGGTTCATCAAGTTTAACATCTGACGATGCTGCTGGTCAAGATACTTTTGTAACAATGCTTACAAATGTTGTTGAAACCAGAAGAGATTGTGTTGGTTTTGTTTCGCCTTATCGTTCTGCTACAGTTGGTGTTACTGATAGTAATACACAAACTGACAATGTAACTGAAGCATTTGACTTATGTCCTTCTTCATCTTACATGGTATTCGATAGTGGTTACAAGTACATGTATGACAAGTATAACGATGTATATCGTTTTGTCCCAATGAATGGTGACACTGCTGGTTTATGTGCTTACACTGATAGAGTTGCAGACGCATGGTTCTCTCCAGGAGGTTTGAATCGTGGTAATGTAAGAAACGCAATTAAACTTTCATACAATCCTAATAAAGCAAACAGAGATTTCTTGTATCGTGCAAGAGTTAATCCTGTTGTAAACTTCCCAGGACAAGGTGTAGTTCTATTTGGTGATAAAACTGCTCTATCAAAACCAAGTGCGTTTGATAGAATTAATGTTCGTAGATTGTTTTTAGTATTAGAAAAAGCAATTGCTACAGCATCTAAATTCCAACTCTTTGAATTTAACGATGAGTTTACTAGAGCGCAGTTTAGAAACTTAATTGAACCATTCTTACGAGATGTTCAAGGTCGTAGAGGTATCACAGACTTTTTAGTTAAATGTGATGCTACTAACAACACTGGGGAAGTAATTGACAGAAACGAGTTTGTCGCAGATATATTTGTGAAACCTGCTCGATCAATTAACTTCATAACACTAAACTTTATCGCAACGAGAACTGGTGTAGCGTTCTCTGAGGTTGGAGGTTAATCATGGCAGCAATAGACGATTTTAAAGCGAATCTGATTGGTGGTGGTGCTAGAGCTAACCAATTCAGAGTAACAATAACTCCACCTTCTGGTATTGCTATCGGATTGGATGTTCGTAGAACATCCTTTCTAGCAAAAGCATCAAACTTACCTGCTCAAACAATAGGTGAGATTGAAGTGCCTTTCCGTGGAAGAAAAATCTACATGGCAGGTGACAGAGAGTTTGCTGATGCTTGGTCTGTAACATTTATCAATGACACAGACTTTATGATTAGAAATGCTATGGAAAGATGGTCAAATGGTATCAACGATTTAGCAGAAGGAACTGGTGTAGTTGCTCCTGCTGATTATCAAACTGACTTGTTTGTTGAGCAGTTAGATAGAGATGATACAGTTCTTAAGAGTTATATCTTCAGAAACGCATGGCCATTAACAGTTGCTCAAATAGACTTGTCTACTGAAACTACAAACGAGATCGAAGAGTTTGAAGTTACATGGAGATACCAACACTTTGAAGCAAGTGGTGTAAACTTCTAATTTTAATCGTATAAATAGTTATACAAAAATATAGAGGTTTGGAGTTTATAACATGGCACAACTATTTGGTTTTAAATTTGAACGAATCAAAGACGAAAAAGGTCAAGAGAAGTTCACTTTACCAAGTACAGATGACGGAACGACCGAAGTTGCTGGAGGTGGCTTCTTCGGTCAAGTTCTGGATACTGATGGTAGAGAAAGGTCTGAACAAGATTTAATTCGTAGATATCGTGATATCGCTACTCAACCTGAGTGTGATTCAGCAATCGAAGACATAGTAAACGAGTCAATCGTATCTGATGAAAAGGATCAGTCGGTTTCTATTTCTCTGGATAATTTACAATACTCAGAAACTATCAAGAAAAGAATTCGTAGCGAGTTTGATACTGTATTAAGATTGTTAGACTTTAATACTAAAGGGCACGACATCTTTAGAAGATGGTATATTGATGGTCGATTATTTTATCATAAAGTAATTGATAAAAGTGACCTAAAGAAAGGACTTGTTGAGGTTCGTTACATAGATCCTAAGAAGATTAAGAAAGTAAGACAAGTCAATAAGAAAAAAGACAATACAACACAAATTGATTTAATTCAAGATATAGAAGAATACTTTATCTACAACGATAAAGGTCTAAAAATGGGAACTACAGAGGGTATCAAGATATCTTCTGATAGTATTACATATTGTCCTTCTGGTCTAATTGACCAAAACAAAGGACATGTATTATCATACTTACACAAAGCAATTAAACCTATCAATCAATTAAGAATGATTGAAGACAGTTTAGTTATCTACAGAATATCAAGAGCACCAGAAAGAAGAATCTTTTATATTGATGTCGGCAACTTACCAAAAGTAAAAGCAGAACAATATCTAAGAGATGTAATGAACAGATATCGTAACAAACTAGTTTACGATGCATCTACTGGTGAAATTCGTGATGATAGAAACCACATGTCAATGTTAGAAGATTTTTGGTTGCCAAGACGAGAAGGTGGTCGTGGTACTGAGATTACTACACTTCCTGGAGGTTCTAATTTAGGTGAGATAGATGACATTAAATATTTTCAGAACAAATTGTATCGTTCATTGAATGTTCCTATTTCTCGTATGGAAGCAGAAAACAATTTTAGTTTAGGTCGTTCAACTGAAATTACTAGAGATGAATTGAAGTTTACTAAATTTGTTCAAAGAATTCGTAAGAAGTTTACACCACTATTTACTGATATGTTAAAAACACAATTGGTGCTAAAGGGTGTGATAACTATTGAAGAATGGGATAGAATTAAAGAGCATATTCAATATAACTTTTTACAAGATGGGCACTTTGCTGAATTAAAGAAAGCAGAACTATTGAATGATAAATTGCAATCACTTCAATCAATTGAACAATATATTGGCACATTCTTCAGTAAAGAGTGGGTTCAAAAGAATGTATTAAGTATGACTGATGAAGAGATTGAAGAAATGCAAAAACAAATTTCTATAGAATCAGGTGAAGATGTCGAGGATGGTGGAATTGATATTCCAAGTAATACTGATGGTATCACAAGATATCCTCAAGATGGTTCTGGTGGATTTATTTCACCAGATGATTTAGAAGGTACAGACCAAGACGGAGATTAAACTATGGCAAATACAAGAGATATGATTGACGCACTACACAAAGGTGATAACTTAGAAGCAGAGAAAGCATTTAATGATGTTATGTCTGCGAAAGTTGGAACTTCGTTAGAAACTAAAAGAGTTGAAGTAGCAAACTCCTTTGTTAAAACACCTGTTGAGAGTGGGGAAGATGATTCTTAATTTTGGTGAATACTATTCATCTGTTAACGAAAAGGATGAGCATAAGAAATCTAAGGAGTATAAAAAGTTATCTCCTAAGATGAAAAAGGCAGTAGATGAGATTTTTACGCTAATGGACGGCACTAAAGGACTAAATATACTAAATAACTTCGAAAAGACACTTCGTGATGTCTCAAAGAAACATAGAGTTACTGAAAAAGAACTTACGGATTACTTCGAACGAGAAGTTTTGTCAATTTAAGGATAAGAAATGGCATATACAACGCAGACATTAGTAGACTCTGATTTTGAAATTGTCACTAAAACTATCGTTACAGGAACAAATGGCACAGCACTTAAAGTAATAGATGTTGGAGAATACGAATCTGCTGCTGATGATGGTAGTGATAGAGTTGAAATAGTTGGCTGTAAATGGTCTTTAAGTTCTCCTTTAGATATAGAGTTTAATGCTACAGCAAATGTTGTTGCGTTATCATTAAATGGTAATGGCAGTTATGGTTTTGCTGATGGTGCGCCATCAATAGCAAACAATGCTGGAGATGGAGTAGATGGTGACATTTATTTTGAAAATGACGCAGCATGTGTAGGTTATGTCATCTTAAGGATGAGAAAATCTGCTGGTTTTACATCAATATAACATTAGGATTATAAATAAATGGCAGTAGTATTACAAACTATAAAAGATTCTGACTTTGAACATGTTGTCAAGGTCACATTCAGCTCTACTAATAGTGCTGCATCGATAGTAGATGCTTCTACATTAGCAGGTGCTGATACAAATCCAAGATTGTCAATTGTTGGATGTTCTTGGAGTTCAGATGTAAATTTTACTATTTCATTTGATGCTGATGCAGATGTTGTTGCGTTATCATTAAATGGTAGTGGTAAATTAGGATTTGGTGATGGTATTCCTTCCATATCAAATAATGCTGGAACTGGAGTAACTGGTGATATAGTATTAGACAACGGAAGTTCAGGAACTGGATTTGTTGTACTTAAATTAAGAAAAGAGAGTGGATACGACAATCTCACATAGGATAAAAATATGGGAATAAAATTAATATCAGAAGAAGTCGCTAATGTAGAATACCTTACCGAGCAAGACGAAAATGGTAAGAAGAACTATAAGATAAAAGGTATCTTCATGCAAGCAGACCTAAAGAATCGTAATGGTCGAGTTTATCCTATGGAAATACTAGATAAAGAAGTCAAAAGATATAACAAAGAGTATATCTCAGAAAAAAGAGCATTTGGTGAATTAGGTCATCCAGATGGTCCAACAGTTAATTTGGAAAGAGCAAGTCATATGATTACTGCTCTATATCCAGATGGAAAGAACTTTATTGGTGAGGCAAAGATCCTTAGCACACCAATGGGTAATATCGTAAAGAATCTTATGGATGAGGGTGCGAAACTCGGTGTATCATCCAGAGGTATGGGAAGTTTAGACCAGAAAAATGGAGCTAACTATGTGAGAAATGATTTCTACCTAGCAACTGCAGCAGATATTGTTGCGGATCCTTCAGCACCTAGTGCTTTCGTTGAAGGTATAATGGAAGGTAAGGAATGGGTATGGGATCATGGTGCTTTAGTTGAAGCAGAACTTGCGCAAGCAAAAGAACGCATTAACAAAAAAGTACAAAAAAAACAAGCGTTGGAAGAAGCATTAGAATTTGCTAAGTTTCTCAAGATGCTTTAAATTATAAATATATACTAAACAATTAATTAGGAGATAATTCCAATGGATAATGAGTTAGACAGATCTATTGAGGAATTAGAAGCAGAAGTATTAAAAGAGCTTGAAGAAGCGAATGGTGCCGATGCTCCTAAGAAGGGTGCAGCTCCTGCTGATAAGGCAGACAAGATCGATGATAAAACATCTGGTGGTGTTGAAGACACTGGTCCTGCAGTAGTTTCCCCTACTCAAAAAGTCAAAAAACCAAAATCTAAAGAAGTCACTGGTGATCCTGCACAAAAAGGTGCTGGAAAACCTGACACTATGGATAAAATCAAAGAAGATGAAGATGTAGATAATTCTGTTGATTCTCTTGAAGAAGGTTCTTGCTCTGAAACTATGTCCAAAGATGAGATGCAAAAAGAAATGATTAAGGCAATGAAAGAAATGCCTAAAGATCAGATGGAAAAACTTTATGCTTCTTATATGAAAGAAATGGACATGGAAGAAGAAGAGGAAGCGGATGTAGCAGAGAAAAAGGCAAAAATGAAAGAAGAAGTTGACGCTAGAATTAAAGAAATTAATGTCAGTGATGATGTTGATGCACTTATGAATGGCGAAAGCGATCTTTCTGAAGAATTTAAGTCTAAAGCTGCAACAATCTTCGAATCAGCAGTTAAGTCTAAAGTGCGTGGAGAAATTGAGCGCATGCAAGGCGTCTACGATGAAGAACTAGTTGAAGCAACTGAAACAGTTAAGTCTGAATTAACAGACAAGATTGATTCTTACTTAAACTATGTTGTTGAAGAGTGGATGAAAGAAAACGAACTAGCAATTGAGCGTGGACTCAAAGGCGAAATCGCTGAAGACTTTATCGCTGGATTAAAACAACTGTTTGAAGATCACTATGTTGATGTTCCAGACGAAAAATATGATGTGCTTGAAGCACAATCAGAAAAGATTGCCGAATTAGAAGAGAAAGTTAATAAATCTTTAGAGGACTCTGTTTCTCTTAAAGAGGAAAACTCTCGACTAACTCGTCAAATTGTTATATCTGAAGCCACATCAGATTTAACAGAAACCGAAATTGAAAAGTTTAAGTCAGTTACAGAAGATGTAGAATTTGATTCTGCTGAATCTTTCCGTAACAAGATTGACACTCTAAAGGAAAGTTATTTTCCTAAAGTAGTAAGTGAGTCGACTTCAACAATTGATAATGTAGAAACTGGCTCTGCACAGGACATTGATGTTTCTGACTCAATGGCAAACTATATGTCTGCAATTAGCAGAAATGTTAAAGGTGCAAAATAGTAATTATATAAATAAGTAGAAAGTAATAAGGAGAAAATTACAATGTTTCAAACTGAAGCTCTACAAGAAAAGTGGTCGCCAGTCCTTGCACATCCCGAACTCCCAGAGATTAAGGATTCGTACAAAAGGGCAGTAACTACTATCGTTCTTGAAAACCAAGAAAAGTCAATTAGAGAAGATCGTGCATTCTTAAGTGAGTCTGTTCCAACTAACGCAACAGGTTCATCTATTGACAACTGGGATCCAATCCTAATTTCACTAGTTCGTCGTTCTATGCCAAACCTTATCGCTTATGATATCGCTGGTGTACAACCAATGACTGGTCCAACAGGATTGATCTTCGCTATGCGTTCTCGTTTCACATCTCAAGCAGGTGCTGAAGCATTAGCAGACGAAGCGTTCCCAGATATTTCTAACCAAAATGCTGCTGGTACAATCGGTGGTGGTGATATTGGTGCAACAGAAACTAACCCTTCTGTATTAATGGACTCACCTGCTGGTACATATACTTCAGCTACAGGTCAAACTACTGCTCAAGGCGAAGCACTTGGTGACAGTGGTACTAACCAATTTGCTGAAATGGCATTCTCAATTGAGAAGCACACTGTTACTGCTGTAACTCGTGCTCTTAAAGCAGAATACACAATGGAACTAGCACAAGATCTTAAAGCAATTCACGGATTAGACGCTGAGCAAGAATTAGCGAACATCTTATCTGCTGAAGTTCTTGCTGAGATCAACCGAGAAGTTGTAAGAAACATCTATGTTTCTGCTGTAATCGGTGCTCAAGCCAACACTACTAATGCTGGTATCTTCGATTTAGATACTGACTCAAATGGTCGTTGGTCTGTTGAGAAGTTCAAAGGTCTAATGTTTGCTCTTGAAAGAGACGCAAATGCGATCGGTCAACAAACTCGTAGAGGTAAAGGTAACATCATCTTATGTTCTGCTGATGTCGCTTCTGCTCTACAAATGGCTGGTGTATTAGACTATACTCCTGCGTTAAACAACAACTTGAATGTTGATGATACTTCATCTACATTTGCTGGTACTTTAAATGGTCGTTATAAAGTTTATATCGATCCATATGCTGCTAATATTTCAGCTTCTCAGTACTATGTTGTTGGTTACAAAGGTACATCACCTTACGATGCTGGTATGTTCTACTGCCCATACGTGCCTCTACAAATGGTTCGTGCTGTTGGTGAGAACACTTTCCAACCTAAAATTGGATTCAAAACTCGTTACGGAATTGCTGCTAACCCATTCCATACTGGAACAGTTGGTGCTTCTACTGACGGTGCGATTTCAATTACTAGTGCATCAAACAAATACTACAGAAAAGTAAAAGTTGCAAACTTAATGTAAGATTGCTACTCTTTTTAAGTATTGACATTAAAGGGATCTTCGGATCCCTTTTTTGTTTCTTATAAATAAGAGTATGGCATACGATAATACACTAAACAGACAACCAACTAAGTTAGACTATTCAGCACCAACTCAGTTTAGGTTTACTATTACTCAACTTCCAAAGGTTGAGTATTTTACTGTGGCTGCAAATGTTCCAGGAATAAACTTGGGTGAAACATCAGTCGCATCTCGTTTTAAAGATATTCCTATGTTAGGAGATGTGTTAACATATGAAGATTTAAACATTACATTTATTGTAGATGAATATCTTGAAAACTATATTCAACTACATGAATGGTTAACAGGTATTGGTTTTCCTAAGAACACCAAACAGTTTAGAGATTTTAGACAAACAACTTCTAATAGTCCAATAACAACTGCTGGTACAAGAACACTACCAGATAGTGCATCAGCAGGTAGTGATATTGGTGATCCAAGACCATCAACTGCTGAACGAGGAATGTTTGGTGATGCTACTATGACATTACTAACAAATAAAAATAATCCAGCAGTAGAAGTTAGATTCCAAGATCTATTCCCTGTTTCTTTGGGCGATTTAAGTTATACACAAAATGCTACAGATGTAGAATACTTAACAGTTGATGCTACTTTTAAATATAAATTATATGAAATACATACCTTATAAATAGGATTGTAACAATATATAATGTGGAGTTATTATGACACTTGATGAGTTAAAAACACAAGTCGCAAAAGACTTAGTGATAAATGATGAAAGACTTGATACAGAATCCTTGAGAAACCAAGAACTTTATTCTAAGTATCTACAAATCAAAACAAACTTTGAATTACTTTTGTATCGTGCGAAAGGCGATTACAAAGTAATGTATAGAGAAAAATGGGAATACTATGGTGGCAAAGCAGACGCAAAAGTTTATGCTACTAAACCATTTGATCTTAAAGTATTAAAATCAGATCTTAGTGTTTACATCGAATCAGATGAAGATATTATTGCCTTAGAACATAAAATAAGTTATTTAGAAACAACTATAAAGTATATAGATGGTGTATTGCGTTCAATACAAAGTAGAGGTTGGGATATTAAAAACGCAATATCATGGAAACAATTTGAAGCAGGCATGATGTAATGAGAGAACATTTAGTATTTCCTACTATCATTAATGAATTTAAGTATGACATAACTAACAGTGAAAGAGATTATATTTTTTATCTTTTAGAATTATCAAATACTTTTCAAACGAGTGATAATTTACATAAAAAATCTGAATTAAGTAATTTTACTGATTGTATACAAAAGTCTTGTGAGCAGGTAATTACAAATCAAGGATATCAGTTTGATAAAGTAGAGATAACTGGTATGTGGGCAAATGGTTTGAAGGCAGGTGAAACTCATGCACCACATACACATTCAAATAATTTTTTATCTGGTGTATATTATGTTGTTGCTTCGGAGTTTAGTTCACCCATACAATTTTTTGATCCAAGACCACAAGCAAGCATATTAAGACCAAGAGTAGAAAAGATGTCAAATCTAAACAGTAGCATGATACAGTTTAATTCTGTAAAAAATGTTGGTTTTATTTTTCCTTCTTGGTTACAACATTGGGTTCCACCAACAAATATAGGTAGAGTAAGTGTATCATGGAATGTTATTGTAAGAGGACAATATGGTGAACCAAACACCTTACAAAATTCACATATCTAAACTAAATGAAACTTATCTAGTTGTTCAATGCGACAACGATGGTGTCATGATGGAGATGGCAGAATTTTTTACATTTGAAGTTCCAGGTGCTAAATTTATGCCACAGTATAAAAATCGTGTTTGGGATGGTAAAATAAGATTACTAGACAGAAGAACTGGTAAAATATATTTTGGTTTAATAAAGTACATACTAGAGTTTTGTGAAAGAAATGAGTTGTCTGTTGTTCTAGATCCACAAGTATCGCACAAAAAAGATATTGATAAAGAAACGATTGAAGGATTTATTAAATCATTAAAACCAAAATCGAGAGGTCAAGATTTAGAGATTCGTGATTATCAATTAAACGCAGTTCATCACGCAATACAAAATCATCGTGCTTTATTTTTAAGTCCTACTGCTTCTGGTAAATCATTAATAATATATGCTATAATAAGATACTATACATTATTACTACAAAAACAAGAAAATAGTAAAATCTTAATACTAGTACCAACCACATCATTAGTAGAACAAATGTATTCTGATTTTATTGACTATGGATGGGATGATAAATACTTACATAGAATATATCAAGGACATTCAAAGGATACAAACAAACCAGTTGTTATTTCTACATGGCAATCTATATACAAATTACATAAGTCATATTTTAAACAGTTTGGTTGTATAGTAGGTGACGAAGCACATTTATTTAAAGCAAAGTCCTTAACGAGTATTTTAACTAAGTTAGAAAACTGTAAGTATAAGTTTGGTCTTACTGGTACTTTAGACGGCACACAGACGCATAGGTTAGTCCTGGAGGGTCTTTTCGGACAGGTTGATAAGGTAACTACTACTAAAAAATTAATGGATAAAGAGACAGTTGCAGACTTAGAAATTAAGTGTATAGTCTTAAAACATAAGGAAGAAGAAGCAAGGCAAGTAAAAGATTTTAAATACTCAGAAGAAATAGATTATCTCGTACAGCACCAAAAGAGAAACGAGTTTATTACTAAATTATGCAACACATTAAATGGTAATACACTCTGCCTGTTTCAACTGGTAGAAAAACATGGTAAGGTTTTACATACTATGTTACAAGAAAATTCAGATAAAAATATTTATTTTGTTTTTGGTGGTACGGATACT
>Ga0255772_10004409_pt1 | contig 13274 bp, 9 predicted proteins | sample 071ome_34_FD_179970 | JGI IMG/M metagenome (GOLD analysis project Ga0255772, IMG submission 179970) | Coastal salt marsh microbial communities from the Groves Creek Marsh, Skidaway Island, Georgia - 071411BT metaG (version 2) | ecosystem: Environmental > Aquatic > Marine > Intertidal zone > Salt...
CGCCCGACGCGGATTTGATCGTCGCCGTTGAAGATTTCTTCCCATCCATTGTCGGATTTCTTTTCAATGCGAAACGTAAACGGTTCCCGAGCGGTCCATCGCTCGGACCAGAAGGTCAGGTCTCCCGGTTTGTTGATGTCATCGGCCAGGTCGAGTGTGATACTCGTTTGATTCCCTCCCTGGAGTTGCAGGCATTGCCTTCCCGTCTTGGCGTGTTGATCATCTATTTTTGACAGACCTGCTTCTTTTTCCCATATGCCTATGGAAGTTTCCAATCGGTTGAATGGTCCGGGTTTGGCCTGCTCGAAACTCGCAGTTTGGCCGTGCAACAGGTGGCCAAATATCAGAAGGTATAAGAAAAGGGCTGTTCGTTTGATTGATTTGAAATGAATCATGCTTTGAACTGTTCTTCTTTATGCCCCTGCTCTGAAGGAAACATTGCGTTGGTGCTTTGTTTGGTAAACCTGGAGCAGAGCAAAGAGGCCTGATTGAGTGTTGTGTGGTCCTGGGATTAATCCAGTCAGTTTAGGGGAAGTCGGTATGAAGTCGCTGCGTTTTTCCAGTAATAGTGTTCTCGTGCATCCTGACCTTTTTCGGAGATAAACGAATCCACTAACTGGACAAAACTTTTATAAGTACCGGTGTGTTTGGTGACTGGCCAATTGCTCCCATAGATCAGGCGTTCCTTGCCAAAGTTTTTCCACAATACTTCCAACACACTCCGATAGTGGTCTATCGACTGGGGAGCCGGTTGAGGGACGGATCGTTGGTAGAGTCCGGAGATTTTGCAACGGACGTTTTTGTTTTCCGCAAGGCGTTTCACGGCTTTTGCCCAGTCTTGCGGGGGAGGGTTTCCGTCGAAGTTGTATCCCAGGCAATGGTTGACCACGATGCGCAGCGATGGGATTGCGCGCGCAACGGTATCGATGGTTTCGATTCCGGGAATGCCGCCTCCGTTCGTCAGGTAATCCATCGTCAGATTGTGATCAGCCAGTGTTTTAAGGTTTTTTAAAACGATCTTGTCTGTGAAGTGAATGGGCTTTGGCCCGCGTGGACGCAGTCCGACAAGTCGTTTGTCCTGCTTCAATTTGGTTAATTGTTCCTCAAAATCTTCGCGATAGACATCGATGTTGCCGACCAGTCCCATATAAAAATCATCTCCTGCGACCAGATTCAATACCCATCGGTTGTCCTCAAGATGATCGCTTGCCTCCACGATAACGACCCCGGTGACTCCCGATGCTTTGGCCAGGTTCGAGTATTCCCTGGGTAAATGGGGTTTGTAGAGCACCACGTCATTTTTTGGCGGCCAGGCCATTTCGATATCGCGCGTGGTGTCGTAGAAATGAATATGAGTGTCGATCAGGTGCTTCACAGGTTTGATGCCCTGAGCTTGTAAAGAGAGCGATCCTATAAAAATGGCTGAAATGATCTGGTTAAAACGTGTCATGGGTATGGACAGTTTATAAAAGATTGGCATTGGCTTGATCAACTACTAAAGGAGGCGAGGCTTTTGGACTGCGGTGATCACGGCACCGCTCTGGATACGCCAGGGGCACGCTATGGTTTGCTTGTGCCGTTTGCTATCAACGTCCCGGATGTCTTCCCCATTCGTATCGTTTGGCGGGATCAAAATCTGGATTGGGTTTGGGCATTTGCGCTTTCGTGTCCGTTTGCCAATGCTTTAAAGCCTGTTGCATGGAAGCGAATCTCTCCGGATAGCTGAATCTGAGATCTGTCATTTCATGAACGTCGTAACGGAGATTGTAGAGTTCCATTTCACTGTCCACCAGGTTCTCAACGATTTTCCAATCACCCTTTCGTAACGCTGACATGGGCTGTTCGTGATGATAAACGGGATAGTGGGTGAATATTTCACGTTCGGGATCAAACTTGTTTTGAGTCAGGGCAGGGAGCATGGAGGTCCCGTCCAATACTTGCTGCGCTGGTTTGTTTCCTTTTGTTAGATCCAGCAGTGTCGGATATAGATCGACGCTTGAAACGAGCGCTTCGGAAGTGGATCCCGAGGCGACTTTGCCGGGCCAGCGGACGATCAAAGGTACGCGAATGCCACCCTCGTAGAGCGTGCCTTTGCCAGCGCGCAGAGGCGCGTTTGATGTGGCGATGTATCGCAGGGGGTGGCCGTCCGGATAAACATTGCGGCTGTCGCCACCCAGTAATGGAATGTTGTCGAAACGATTGTCGACACCGCCATTGTCGGAGCCAAAGATAAAGATCGTATTCTCGGTGAGTCCCTGCGCGTCCAATTCCTGCATCAATCTTCCGACACTTCGATCCACATGTTCAATCATCGCCGCGTAGACCGCATTGCAGCTGTAGTCCGGATCTTTTTCCTTTTTCAAATATTTGTCGATGATGTCACGATCCGCATCCAGTTGCACATGCACATCGTAGTGCGATACGAAAAGGAAAAAGGGTTCATCCCGGTGCTTCTTAATGAAATCAACCCCCATCCTTGTCAGTGTTTCACTCAGGCGTTCGTCTTCCTTCGTTTCATAGGCGGGTCGGAACTTCGGCTTGTAGAATCCTCCGCCGGCATACATGTGAGCCTCATCATAGCCGCGGGCGTTGGGTAAAAGTTCATTGCTGTTGCCAAGGTGCCATTTGCCGAAGTACCCCGTTTTATAGCCCGCGGACTGCATGATGTTCCCCAATGTGGTGATGTTCCTGGGCAGATGCTGCACACGGTGCGTGGGCACAATCACTTCTTCGTGCGGCCTCCAATGTCCGGGGATGAAATCGAAGATTCCAACGCGAGCCGGGTATTGTCCGGATTGAATACTTGCCCGTGTCGCGGAACATACAGGTGCTGCGTAGGCATTGTGGAACATCATCCCTTGCTGTGCCAAGCGATCGATATGAGGGGCTTCATTGAATTGATTGCCATAGACTGGCAGATCTCTTCCGCCTAGATCATCGGTCAGGACGAACACGATATTGGGTTGATCTGCTTGAGTGGTGGCACAAACACCATGGGTCAAGCTGAAAGCAATCAGCAGCGCTGTGGAAATCAATTTGGACATGCCCTGACTCTACGCGGTAGGTTTTACCATTAAAAGATGAAATGCAGGAGGGGCAAAGGTAGATTCCCCTTAAGTTAGGATTTCGATCCGCCAGTATCCATTGCCTGCGCCCTTTTGAATTGACTTTTGGGGCCAGTCTTTGCTTCCTATGTAATCCATGTACTCCATGTTTTATCACTCGTCTGAATCCAGAAGACCCGTTTTTTTTATGAAAACATTTCTTTTTCCCTTGTTTGTCGTTTTTTCCATGTTGCTTTCCAGCTTAAGTATGATCGGCCAGACGACCATTGTTGACGATTTCGACAGCGAAGACTGGGAATCGAATTGGGTGATTCAACACAACAATGTTGGCGCCACCGCCGTGTCCGTGTCGGCGGCGGACAGCGAGGTGGTGATGATGAACACGGGCGCCAATCAAAATGGCGGCATCGCGAGTATTGCCTCCTTTTCCCCCTACGATCAGGGGGTGCAGGCGACTTTTGTGCTCAATAGTTTGGTGGATCCCGGAACTGGAGAATCTGCCAGGCCTTCCGCAAACGGTTTGTTCATGGGGGTCGTGGCCAACAATGGCGCTTTTTATCGAGCCGCCAATAATTTTGGCTTGGCCTTCTTCGGTCATGCTGCCAGGACGCAAAGTGCCGAGGGGTTTGGTGTGGTAGGTGGTGATAAGAATGGTGGTGCTCCATCCGATTTTGTCTTTGATAAGGGTGCTTTGAATTTTGAATCGTTTGCCGATGGCTGTACCGTAAAGATCTTTGCAGATGAAGGAGGTTGGTCTTATGAAATCAGTGACGTGGTGGATGTTGATGGAGTGGAAACGGTCTTTTCCAACTCCGGCAGTTGGGCCGATGCTGACACAACGTTCAAGGATGTATTTGGTGATGATCAGGCATGGCACGTTTTTGTCAGTTGTCAGCGTGGCGGTGACATAAATCACAGTTATGATCGCATCTTGTTGGAGCCAGCCGAATCCGAGTTGAGCGATGCGGATGCAGATGGGATTCCAGACTTCTTCGAAGACGCCAATGGATTGGACAAAAACAATGCTGCCGATGCAATGGCCGATGCCGATGACGATGGTCTGAACAACCTGGCCGAGTTTGAAGCCAAAACAGATCCGCAGAATCCTGACTCCGACGGTGATGGTCTTTCGGATGGCGTGGAAACCAAAACCGGAGTCTGGGCGAGTGCTTCCAATACGGGTACCGACCCGCTGAACACAGATTCCGACGGGGATGGTATTGCCGATGGGGCTGAAACCCGTTCGGGAAGCTTTGTGAATGCGGACGATACAGGTACGGATCCGACCAATTCCGATTCGGATCGCGACGGATCCAGTGATGGATTTGAAGTCGCCCAGGGAAGTGATCCAAACGATCGCGACAGCCTTCCCGATTTTGATATCGAGTCCATGTTGGTGGGGCATTGGAAATTTGATGAAACCGACGGCGGTTGGGCCAATCAATCCGTGCCCGACAACGCCGATGTGTTCTTTGACTATGAATTCCTCGATCCAGACGGGGAGGTCGTTAATGCCTTCGGCAACGATCACTGGGTGGATGGCCAGATAGGTGGCGCTCTCGAACTCGGTGGTCCGTCTGCCGAACAATGGGTGGTCATCCCGGCTCAGCCTGCTCCGAGTCCCGCCAGTCTCACCGTTTCGGCATGGGTATGGGCAGATCAATTGGGCGATACGAGTTACATCCTGGTCAATGGCGCCGACACATTTGTTCAACGCCAGTTCAACGTCAGGATTGCTGGCGACAAACTGACAGCCAGTGGACAAACTCAAAATGGCGATGTGTCCGTGATCGCCGATAAGTCAGCTTTTCCTTTGGAAACCTGGCAGCATATCGCATACGTGTTCGAGGATAACGATCCTGATGTCGGCGGATCAGGAGGCGAGGCACGCCTTTATCGAAACGGCCAGTTGGTGGATTCCCTGCGAACGACCGATGGGGCGACCGGAGCACGCGTGGACTTTATTTCCATCGGTGCATTGATGGATGTCGACGGTTTTAATCTGCCCTTGGAAGCGGATCCGGGTCTCTGGGATGGAAAAGTGGATGACTTTGGTCTGTGGACCAGAGGGCTGGCGACAGAAGAAATCGTCGGGATCTATGAAGCTGGTTTGCAAGGCAAGGATCTGACGCAAGCCACCGCTCCCGTGCCCCCCGAACTTCCGGTCAGCCTGATTGTTTCCGCCAGCCTGGAAGGGGGTCAAATCACGATCACCTGGGAATCTGACGGAGTGAAACTTCAATCTACGAATGATGTGAGTGATCCTGCGTCATGGTCGGATGTGGCGGGCGCCACCAACAGTCCATTTGTCGAAGACGCAAGTGCGGCGCAGAAATACTATCGTGTTACGGCGCGGTGAGGACGTTTGGCCAGCTTACTTCAACAAACGTCAGCGTATACCGGGCTTGCCTCGTCTCAACAACATTATGATAAAATGGACCAGCATGATATGCATGCTGGTCCATTGTGCTTTGGTAGCGGAACCCTGGCGTCTGGGCACAACCTTGTGGTGGGCTTTGTCGTTCTAAACTCCGGTTTCCACGATTGGCATGACTCCTCAGCTGGAGGGTGAAATAACGCCAGACTTTATTTGGAGTGCGGTGAGCATCACCGCTCTGGATACGGTCCCTATATGCAAGTCGCGTTCAAGGTTCTCAAGTGCAAACATTCATGTGATGAGGTTCATTCATGAGAAATGGAATGTGATTGGCACCAGAATAAAGTAGTGTTTCCTTGATGTATCCAGAGCGGTGATGCTCACCGCATTCCAAAATGGCGATTGGAATAAAGTGGAAGTAAGGTGGAACTTTCCCCTACGATTTTATCTTTTCCTCGAATAATGCACGTTGCCATTTCGGGCGTTGGTCGATACGGTTGACTTTCATTACTGAACAAACATTAATTTCCAAACAGCATGACTGATTCACCTAATCAAATGGATCCATTTGCCGAAGCCAGGAAGAAGGACGGCATTATGAAATGCCCGTTTCAGGGCGAAGATGTGCCGATGATTTTGAGACATGCGGATGTGCGGGCGGCGTCCAGGGATTGGAAGACATTCAGCTCCGACGCGCCGTTCCGCGTGCCGATTCCTTCCGAGGAAGAAGTTCGTTCGGTGCGCCAGTTGCCCATCGAAACCAATCCTCCGGAACACACGGAATATCGGAAAATTGTGGAACCCTTCTTTGAACGATCCAAATCATCGGAAGTCATTGAAAAAGTCCAATCCTTCATCGGGCGTTTGACCACGGATTTCCTGCACCGTGATCAGGTGGAGATTGTGAATGACTTTGCGCTGCCCATTCAATCCCATGCACTGACCTATCTTTTGAATGTTCCCGAAAGCGAGGCTGAGACCTATATCAGCTGGGGGATTCATGTTTTCAAAGTGACGGGCGGCACATTCAAAAAAGGCACTGTGCTGGATGATTATTTGGACTCCAGGTTTGACCAGGCACTGGCGGATCCAGGTGAAGATTTTTTCAGCGCATTGACCCAAGCCGAATACCAGGGCCGTAAACTCACGCGTGATGAAATGATGGGGTTCGGGAACCTCACTTTTGCAGGAGGGCGAGACACCATTATTCACAGTATCTCCTCGATTATCGCCTACCTGGGGCAGCATCCGGCAGCTTTGGAATATTTGCGGGAGGATCCAAAACGCATTGTACTTGCCTGTGAAGAATTTTTCAGAGTTTTCATGCCCTTGACTCATATTGGTCGTGTTTGCCCGGTTGACACAGAAGTGCAAGGCGCATCGGTCAAAGCGAATGGCAGGGTCTCGCTTGGTTGGGCATCTGCCAATTTCGATGAAACAGTTTTTGATAACCCGGAGGAAATTCGACTCGATCGAAAACCCAATCCCCACGTATCATTCGGATTTGGCACCCACCTTTGCCTGGGAGCCCCTCATGCACGCCTGATCATGCGCACCCTCTTGGAAATCCTGGTGAAACGCGTCGAAAAGATTGAGATCATCGATGCGCGCCAACATGTCGAGCATGAAGCTAAATACACGCGTTCCAACGGCTACGAATCCTTGGTTGTAAAATTTGTGGATATCTCGGATGACATTACAAGAACGCCTTCGTAAAATTGAAGAATCAACAACCTTCACTCCTTAGAATGCTCCCATGCATGCAATTCATTTCCAATCGATCTTCCTGGTATTGATTTGCCTTTCGTTCAATTCGAATCTGCAAGGGCAGGGATCAATCACCCGATCAGATCAGGATGGACGGTTGGGGGAGTTGTTGGGCGAAGAAGGCGATTTTTTGTTTGAACCATATGCGTCCAAAGAGGAATGGCTGCAACGGCGGAAACGTGTGAGATCCATTCTGCAGGTTTCGTTGGGACTTTGGCCAACGCCGACTCGGACACCGCTCAGACCGATCGTGCATGGTCGTCGAGAGTTTGATGGTTACACCATTGAAAAGGTCATCCTCGAAAGCGCTCCCGGGTTCTATCTGACAGGTAACCTCTATCGTCCGCATCCATCCCGCTCAAATGAAAAACACGCGGCTGTGCTCAGTCCGCACGGACATTTTCCGGGTGGTCGTTTTATCGACGAAGGTGCATTGGCGGTTCGGAAAAAGATAGCTGCGGGCGCCGAACGTTTCGAAATGGGGGGCCGAAGTTTTATGCAATCGCGCTGTGTTCAGTTGGCACGCATGGGGTGTGTTGTTTTTCACTATGACATGGTGGGTTATGGAGATAGCGTGCAGATTCCTCTCGACGTCGCTCACCGGTTTTCCGGTCTGCGGCGTACCTTTACCCAAGCTCCAAAGAACGGGTTTTACAGCGCTCGAGCAGAACAGCAAATGTTCAACCCCATGGGCCTGCACGTCTGGAGTTCGCAACGTGCCCTGGACTTTTTGGTGGATTTACCCGATGTCGATCCTGATCGCGTAGCTGTCACCGGCGGCAGTGGGGGAGGTACGCAGACTTTTATGTTGTGCGCGGTTGATGATCGCCCTCTGGTCAGTGTGCCCGTCGTCATCCTGTCTGCGACCCGGCAGGGTGGATGCACCTGTGAAAACATCAGCGCGTTACGTTGGGGGACTTATAATTTGGAGTTCGCAGCCTTGCATGCACCAAAGCCTCAGCTTTTGATTTCAGCGGATGACGCATCACGAACGATGGCTGAGCGGGGGTTTCCTGAACTGCGTGATCATTACCGACTCTTGGGTTCTGAATCCCGGATCGCTCATGAGTCGCTGTTGCATTTTCCACACAATTACAACTACGTCAGTCGAACCGCGATGTATCATTGGTTGAATCATCACCTGCAATTGGGCAGGACTGAGCCCATATTGGAAGATGATTACTTGCTGCAATCACGCGAAGATCTGACCGTGTGGAACGAAGAACATCCAGTGCCTGAACATGATCCGGGTTTTGTGGATCACCTGCTTGATTGGTTTGCTGAAGACGCCCGGCGTCAACTCGCTTCCTTAACGCCTGATGATCCCAAGCAGATGCAAACTTACCGGGATGTGATCGGAGAGGCGTGGTCGGTGATTCTGCGAAAACCTCCGTCCCGCGTCCACCCGGTATGGGAGACGGTGGGTATAGAGCGTTACGAAAACTATCAGGAAACTCGGGGTGTTTTACGTTATCCGACATTTAATGGACTCCAGGCCGGACTCCCGCTGGTTCGGCTTGAGCCGTCGCCATCTGTCGATCGGTCCGGACGGGCTTTGATCTGGTTTGATTCGGACGGCAAGGATTGTCTTTATCAGGGGAATGGAGCTTTGCGATCGGAAGCGCTACAAGCGCTCGGGGAAGGGCACGAAGTGATCAGCGCTGATCTATTGCTTCAAGGTGATTTCCTTGAAGGTGAATCACCGCCACAGCGTCAGCGTTGTCTTCCAGGCGAAGAGGCATTCGCTGGGTGGATGTATTGTTATAACCTGCCTGTCTTTGCTCAACGTGCCTATGACGTAATGGCTGTCTTCAAGTGGTTGGAGCAAAGTGATTTCAATTGGAGGGAATTCAGTGTGATGGCAACAGGAACAGCAGGCCCGATTGCGGGAGCGGCAGTTTCACTCAAGCAATCGTCCATGCTTCGTCGCACATTCATCGAAACAAACGGTTTCCGGTTTAAGCATGTTGAGGATGTTTACGACGTTGGTTTCCTGCCCGGCGCCGTGAAATATGGCGACTTGCCGGGAATTCTTGCATTGGCCGCCCCGATAGAATTGCGGGTAGATGGAGAATCCGAAGATTCCATCTCGATTGTGCGTGCGGCCTACCGCGCTGAGGGAAGGCCGCATCATTTACAGCTTGATCGTGATAACTTGAGCTCCACGATTTCGTGGTTGCTTAATGAACACTAATGGGCTTTGGCATGGGTGGAATCAACTGGCTGAAGCAGCCATAATCCTTTTAGAGATTCAAGTTCCTCTTACCTGTTTTACCTTTGAAGACTTTCTTCCTGGAACGAGTGGTTCGCTTGTTCTCCTTTGCGGAATTCGAAGAACTTTTACTATCGGAAATGGATGAGCTTCCACTATCTGAATTAGACTTGCTTTCGCTTTCGGACTCGGATGCGCTTTCGCTTTCGCTTTCAGATTTGCTTTTTTCTACTGCGATCTCTTGCTTGTTTTCCGCTGGAGAATTTCCGTGAGCAGTGGTCAGGGTGGCGGTTAGGAAAAGGGTGGTTGCCAAAAGGGTGATGATTTGAGCTTTCATATGAATCATTTTTAACTACCTGCATCAGGTAGGAAATTTCAGTTGAATGTTGACTGAGCCGTAGTAACCAGATTCGACTTAAAGACAATACTATTTCGCTGTGACGGGGTTTCTTGCTGCCACATGCCGCGCTCTACGGAATGTTACTAAAAATCGGAATTAGTTTGCGGAATTTGAATCCACTTTTTAAATACCATTCTTGACCATGAACGACAATAAAACAGCTTCGACACAGAATGGACTTCTTGGATTTGTGGAACGTGCCGGCAATCGGCTTCCGGATCCGGTGTTTATCTTCGTCATTTTAATCGGAGTTTTGATGGTGGTCTCTGTGATCAGCGCATGGGCCGGTGTATCCGCCATACACCCGACTCAAATGGCCGAGGATGGTTCTGTATTGATTTTAACGGCAAAGAGCCTGCTTTCGGCCGAGAATATCCAGAAGGTGTGGGTGGAGATGCCGAAGACGTTCACCCATTTCCACCCGCTGGGTTATGTGTTGGTCGTCATGCTGGGGGCCGGAGTCGCGGAACGATCCGGATTATTCGCCAGTGGGATCAAATCCGCCATGCGCCATGCGCCAAAGGGGTTATTGACTCCGACCGTTGCACTCATCGCCATGCTTTCAAACCATGCGGCCGACGCTGGCTATGTGGTGGTGATTCCTTTGGCGGCCATTATTTTCGCTGCGGCCGGACGTCATCCGCTGGCGGGGATTGCTGCTGGTTTTGCCGGGGTTTCAGGAGGGTTTTCAGCCAACTTCACGCCGGGGCAACTCGATGCCCTGTTATTTGGCGTGACGGAGGCGGCCGTAGAAGGCGCGCAGCTTGAATCGGGCTGGACCATGAACATCGCCGGTAACTGGTATTTCATCGCCGCCTTGCTCGTGATCTATCTTCCGGTGATCTGGTATGTCACGGACAAGGTTATTGAACCACCACTTGGTAAATGGATCCCGAGTGGGGTACATAAGGACTCGTTCGGTGATGAAGAAAAAACCCTGACCGAAGGTGAACAGAAAGGATTGCGCAGGGCAGGATTTGTGGTTCTGGGTGTTTGTTTGCTTTGGCTGGGCATGACCTTTGGTCCGGGCACGCCCTTGTTGAATGATGGTCCCGGCACCGAAGGACAAGCCTGGTATGTCACTGCGACCCCGTTTTTCAAATCCCTCATCGGTGCCTTCATGGTCCTTTTCCTGGGGGCGGGCTGGGCTTATGGTACTGCGGCAGGGACAATTAAATCCGGCGACGACCTGGTCGCCATGATGACTGAGGCGATGAAGGACATGGGGTATTACCTTGTCCTGTCGTTTGTCGCAGCGCATTTCGTGGCGATGTTCAATTGGTCGAATCTCGGTTTGATATCCGCCGTCCATGGAGCGGGTGCGATCAAATCCAGCGGTCTGCCTTTGCCAATGGTGCTGGGTTTGATTGTGTTGTTTGCTGCCCTGTTGAATCTGTTTGTGGGTTCGGCCAGTGCCAAGTGGGCCTTGCTCGCGCCGGTGCTGGTGCCCATGCTCATGCTGTTGGGCGTGAGTCCTGAAGGCGCCACAGCCGCCTACCGCGTGGGCGACGGCGCCACCAACATCATCTCGCCCCTCATGGTCTATTTTCCACTTGTCCTGATCTTCGCGCGACGCTGGCAGGAGGGCTTCGGAATCGGTTCGCTCACGGCCATCATGATTCCATATTCAGTCTGGATGTTGGTGACCGGCGCAATCTTGATGGTGATCTGGATCGCGCTCGGCATCAACCTCGGCCCAGGAGCCCCCATCGGAATCCAACTGCAATAAAGTTCTGAGAGGAACACTTGGCCTGAATCCAGGGCAGTCAGGACCTGTCTTTTGGGAGTTGATCATTGGAGTTGTTTTCCATTTAATCGAATTTCGGCTTCGTTCGGTAGAATCGACGAACATGGCTGTCACACTTGTTTAACATACAGGAGAAAAACATTGAGCAAACGATCCAGACGCGGTGGCGCACGCAACAATAAGCATGCGCAAGGAGGTGGCGGGGGCAGCTTTATTTCGAGCGAACAGCCCGATCTAGAAACCATTCTCGAATCCACTGAGAACCCATTTCTGTTGGTTCTTGACGGTGTGCAGGATCCTCATAATTTGGGGGCTTGCCTCAGAACGGCCGACGGTGCAGGGGTTCATGCGGTGATCGCTCCCCGAAATCGGGCTGTGGCCATTACGGAGACCGTTATGAGAATCTCCTGTGGCGCGGCGGAGCATGTGCCCTTTATCCGCGTTGTCAATATTGCGCGGACGTTGGAACAACTCAGAGACCATGGAGTCAATTTGGTGGGGACTGCCGATGGCGCCGATTCCACTTCGCTCTATGAAATTGACTTTACCGGCCCCACCGCACTGGTCATGGGGGCTGAGGGCAAGGGGCTTCGACGACTCACCCAAGAGAGTTGCGACCAGGTGGTCCGGATTCCAATGCAGGGCAAAGTGGATTGCCTGAATGTTTCTGTGGCGACCGGTGTGTGTTTATACGAAGCGGTCCGGCAGCGAACAGGTATCCACAAATGATTCAAACATGGAGGGACGGGTTCCTTCCCGTTCCCAAATTTCTTCCTCGAATACGTTCTTGAGCAAAACGCACGGAACGAGGGAAGTCGAGGGCATTCGTTTGATCTGAGGATTGAACTGGGCGTCCCGACAGGTCGCATAAGCGTCCAAATTTGTGTTTTTCAATTTTGGACTGCTCCCGAGGGCCATATATACCGAACCTTGTCACGCAAGAGCCAGAAGTTTAGCATCTGGTGATGCGAACGGAGATACAACTCATGTTTCTGGTGGCTTTTCTTTTTTTAGGAAAGCCGCTGGATGCTTTGAGTGAATCTTTCCCGATTAACGGGGAGCCGCTCTGGGTTTGGGAGTTTTTCGATTCGAACTGTTTGGAGTGTCATGATTCGACCGAGGCGGAGGGGGGGCTCAATCTGGAACAGCTTCCCTGGACGCTTTCCGATTCGGATACGTTTGATCGTTGGGTTCATCTCTTTGATCGCATCGAGTCAATGGAAATGCCGCCTCGAGAAAGTTCACTAGCGGCGACGGATCGAAGGGCATTTTTGAACATGCTCGGTGAAAGGTTGGAAAAAGCCGAACGGGCCAACTTTCGAAATCATCCCAGAGGATCTTTCAGGCGACTGACCAGGCTTGAATACGAATACAACCTCAAGGATCTTCTAGGTCTGCCCCATCTGGATATTCGCGATCGATTGCCCGAGGATCGCACTTCACATGGCTTCAGCAAAGCGGCCGCATCATTGGACATGTCCCGGGTTCAATTGAACGCTTACCTGGAGGCCGCAGAAGCGGCGCTCCTTGAAGCGTGTGCGGACGGGGTTCACCCGAGAGAACCTCAGGTGTATCTGGCTCGCGGCACGGATTTGTATCCGAAACTGGGCGTGCATGCCGGCCGGGAATCCATGCATTTCTCCAGGCACGGAAAGATGGTTCCGGTTTCCAATGCGGATCTGAAACGCATTCAGGAAAGTGGTGAA